>Ga0255374_10021_pt1 | contig 20605 bp, 15 predicted proteins | sample ANMaggSeSYBR01H4_FD_182088 | JGI IMG/M metagenome (GOLD analysis project Ga0255374, IMG submission 182088) | Sediment cell enrichment communities from methane seep in Santa Monica Basin, California, United Staets - ANME aggregate JGI... | ecosystem: Environmental > Aquatic > Marine > Cold seeps >... | reverse complement strand
ATTTGTAATATCCACGCTAATAAGAACGCAGTTGCCGAACACGCCTTTGCTCTTATTTTGGCTTTGGCCAAAAATATTGTTATTAACGACAAAGATTTAAGATTGGGTAAATGGCATGGGTTTTCTACTAAAGAGCCTACCGTTCAACTTCAGGGGAAAAGTTTAGGAATAGTAGGTTTGGGTTCAATTGGATGGGAGATTGCTAAAATTGGCCATGCCTTAGGTATGAAAGTGTTTTCTTTAAAAAGGAAGATAGAAGAGAAGGATTTAAAAAAGAAAAATATTTTGGAATTTTTGGGAGAGAAAAAAGATTTAGAAAAAGTGATTAAAGAATCAGATTTTATTGTTGCAGCTGTTCCTCTTACCAAGGAAACCAGTGGATTGATTGGAGAAAAAGAATTAAAACAGATGAAGAGAAAATATTTAATTAATATTTCTCGTGGTACTGTAATAAGCGAAGAAGCTCTATTTAAATCTTTAAAAGAACATCATCTTGCTGGAGCGGCGATAGATACCTGGTATCAATATCCTTCTTCGGAACAAAAAGAAGTGCTGCCCAGTAAATATGATTTTCAAAAATTAGATAATGTAGTGATGAGTCCTCATACAGCAGGATATACTGATAGAGCATTAGAAGAAAATATAAAATCTGTTTTTGATAATATAGTGAGAATTTATTATGAGGAAGAACCGGAAAATCGGATAGATACAGAATTAGAATATTAAATTAGCGTAGAGCAAGATAGCGTGGAGCGTACAGCGTAGAGCGGATAGTAAAGAAAGAAGAAGACAGAATTCAGAAGCTAGAAGCCGGGAGATAAGATCGTATCGAGTATATAGTTATATAGTGATTACAACCCAAAAAGTAAATAAAAAGGTATTTTAGGGGCACGATGCATCGTGCCCAAGGCAAACAAAAGACAATAAAACAGAAAGGGCACAATTCATTGTGCCCTTTCAAATTACTCATCACTTATTACTGCGTTTTATCCGCTATCTGCTTGTTTTACTATACGCTCCACGCTCTACGCTCTACGCTATTTCACGGTTTAGTTAAGTATTTCAAAAATTCAGAATCGGTAGAAAGCAAGACAGTAGTTTTGTCTTTAAAAGTTTTTCTATAAGCTTCTAAAGTTCTTTGAGATATTTTTTAATATTTTCTCTTTCTTCTGTTTCAGGGATAATAAACTCTAAATTAAGTTTTACTTTTTTATTTAATTCATTAAAGGTCTTCTCCCATACTTGAGGTTTCACCATCTTACTTAATATCAAAACTTTCATCTTTGGTCTATCTTTGATCTCTTTTTTTCTTTCAACTTCTTGTAAAAAAATTCGTACTGCCATTATATGCTTGCACTCGAGTTTTAATTTTCGAGCCCTTCTTAAAAAATCCATACATTCGCACTGAGGAATATTGATATCAACCTTATAGTTTTTTCCTGATTTTGAACTACCTACTAAAAAATAATCATCTTTTTGTTCTACTTTTAAATCTTTAGCAGATTTTTCCCTCTTGCTTATTTCTTCTTCGGTCAGAGCTCTCTTAGCTAAACCATCAGCTACAAAATTATTATCTCTTCTATCCCAGATAAAATATATTTTACCCGGAATAGTCCGAATAATTTCTTCAACCTGATTAAATAATGGAATTATTCCTTTATTTTTAACTTTATATTTTTTGTTTAATTGTTTAACTACCAGTTGGCTATCACAATATACATCTATTCTCTCCGGGTTTATTCTTTTTGCCTCTTCCAATCCTCTAATTAAGGCTTTATATTCAGCAATATTATTGGTTCCATAACCGATAGCTTCACTTATCTTTTTAAGCAATTCTCCATCTTTATAAATTACTATTCCGATTGCCATATTCCCCGGATTGGGATAACAGGCACCGTCCACTTTCATTAATATTTTAGACATATTTCTCAACTTCCTTATCAAAATCACTTTTTAATATTTTTTTGATTAAATCTATCACTTCTTGCGGTTTTTTAGCGTAGATTAATTGTTTGTCTCCCTCGTATTTTTTAAATAAAGAACCCAGGTCAAAATTTAAAGAAATCACTTTTTTCCCAATATTTAATGCCAAAGCAATCTCGGAAATAGTTCCTGTCTTCCCGGGAAGGGCAACTACCACTTTGCTGGTTAAAACATTGATGTAATTTCGGGCAAGACCTACTCCGGTCAACACGGGGATATCTATATATTCGGAAGCCCAATCAGAGCTTGTACCAGGTAAAATACCTATAGTTAATCCACTATTTTCTTTTGCCCCTCGAGCTGAGGCTTCCATAATTCCGGAAGCTCTCCCTCCGTTTAACAAAATCCACCCTTCTTTAGCAATTAGGCCGCCTAAACAACGAGCATCTTCATAGTCACCGGCATTAATTATTTCTCCTCCTCCCATAACTCCAATAATAATTTTACGAATAATAATCCCCTTCTCTCTTTTTTAAATTTAATATAATTATTTATCAATCAGGATGAAAACGTGACATAACCCCTCTTTTTGTAGTAAAATATTAGTGGTAATATTATATATTAAAATATTTTTTTTGTCACATGTATTAAATACAGTATCGAGTATGTGATATCGAGTATCGAGTTAAGAAAGAAAAAGAAAAAGACGAAATACAAAGAGCAGAATAATTTTGTATTGGCTACAGATCATAAATAAATTATTTTTTGAAAAAGATTTAATTATTTTTTTTAAATCGATTAGGAGTATAAATTGACATGGATGAAAGAATAAGATACGCTTTTGAACATACTAAAATATTAAGAAGACCCAAACAGTTAATATCCACCTTTGGTTCTTCGGTAATTCATTATTATGTGCTAACCGAACCGGTATATTCTGAATTTACCAAGGATAATTTAGAAACTGTGGTAAGAGAGGGAAAGGTAAGCTGGTATCAACCAAAATTACTTACTCCCAATTATATGTTTAGGATAGAGGGGTTTAGCAGAGAAGCTAAAAACGCATTTGAAACCCTGGCCAGACAATATCCTGATTTAGCAGGAATTCTTTACAAATTTAAAGTTAATAAAGAGCTTGACGAAATGAATTTTGTTTCCGGTCCTTTGTTAACCGTAGCAGAAAATATCAATAATGAAATAACCAAAAAAGGAGATTCTCTTTGTACTGTTATTAAAGGCGTAGCTGGTCTCTGGGATGTCTCTCTTTCTAAGTTTATTTTAGACATGATGGCGAGAAGTGTGTATTCGGCTCAGATACCTGATTTTACAAGTAGAGGATTTTTAGGTATAAACCAGATTGGTCAAGCTACCATCACTAAAGATGGGCACGGTATTCCGGTGGCTGCCCGGGAAGAAATAGAAAGATTGTTTAGATTGGTAAAAAAGGGAGAATTAGAGCCGGTTAAATTAAAAGAAGAATTAGATAATTGGGGATTATTCGAACATTATCAGGATAGATTCTTTAATCTCTTTAAAAAAAGTTAATAAAACAATTAAAATAAAATTTCACTAAAAATGTTATGAAAAAACTTCTTAAGTTAATGAATTAAAAAATGTTTCCTCTTCTTTTCACTGAAATATAGAAAATACATTAATACTGCTGCCACCATACTTAAAAAACTTATTGCAGGCCAAATATTTTTAATTCCATATTTTCTTATATAATCCCCGCTAATTAACGGCCCCAGGGCAAATCCTGCCCCCATTATTACCGGTATAACCGCATTAAACCTTCCCCGATGAGACATAGGAGTATGATTTGCAATGTAGACATTTGAATTGGTAGTGACCAATATTTCCCCTATACTCCATATTACCGTGGAGAATAATAACCAGGGTAACCCGGTTATAAAGAATATCATACCAAATCCTATAGCATATAATACTCCGGATAAAGCCACATTAAGCACGGGTCTTATTTTATGGGTAAGGCTTATTATAATTATGGTCAGGCAAGATACTACAAGAGCATTAGTGGTCATAATTACTCCAAACATCTTAGGACCTTTATCTCCAAATAACTCAATAATCTGTATGGGGATACTAAAAGTTGTTTGGGCATATACAAAACTATAAATTAAGGATATTAAAGTAAATAATAAAAGCCTGGGTCTTTTCCGTAAGACCTGCCACAAATTACCCTTTTCGGCTTTTTCATAATTATTTTCCAATTGGTAGCTCTCTTCTATCTTTTCTTTTGAGGGAAGAGTCTCTTTAACAAATAGATAGACCAAAGTTAAAGAAGCAAATGTAGTTGCAGCATCTCCCAAAAATATCCACATTAAATAATTATTATAAAGAAATCCGGCAATTAATGGTCCCACGGCAAATCCAATATTACTGCCTAAATACAAAAGAGAAAAGGCAGCCTTTCGGTTACCCGGATTAGTTAAATCAGTAGTCATGGCTGTACTGGCAGGTTGAGCCGCTCCCAGAAAAAATGCAGACAAAATCAACAACCGGGGAATTAAAATTGAATTATCTAAAAATGCGCAAGGTATAAGGCAAATTGCTGCCAGACCCTGAAACAAAAGAAGGATTTTTTTTCTTCCTAACCAGTCAGCTAATCTTCCTCCCACTATTAAGCCGGGAAGATGAGCTGTAACGGCAAGCATTACTATAAAACCAGCTTTCCCTTCATCCATGGATAATGTTTTAGTTAAATAAATAGTTAAAAAAGGGTAAACAAAAGCCCCCATAGAGTTTACCATTCGGGCAAAGAATAATATATAGATACTATTGGGTAACCTGGTATAATGATTCAGTATTTTAGGTAATTTCATATTAGTGCTTTATTTTTTTATCCTCTGTTTTATAGCTTCAAAAACAAAATCTGGTTTAGCCCTTCCTTTGGTATAACGCATAACCTGACCTACTAAATAGTTTAAAGCCTTTTCTTTGCCTTGGTTAAAATCATCTACTGATTTAAGGTTTTCCTTAATCACCTTATCTATTACTTTAAATAATTCCTCTTCATCGGTAATCTGAGTAATTCCACTTTCTTTTACAATTTGAGAGGCGTCTTTTCCGGTCTTACACATTTTTTCAAAGATACCTTTAGCCATCTTACCACTAATTACTCCCTCATCCATTAATTTCAACATCCCGACTAATTTTTCTGGAGAAACAGGGGAATCTTCTATGCCTATTTTTTCTTCATTTAGATAACGTATTAATTCTCCCATAATCCAATTACTTAAAACTTTTCTGTTGTAATATGAAGAAGCAGACTTTTCATAATAATCACCCAATGCCTTGCTCGAAGTTAATATCTCGGCATCATATTCGGGAATTTTATAATCTTTAATGAATCTCTTTCTTCTTGCTTCGGGTAATTCAGGAAGCTTTTTTCTAATTTCTTCGATTATTTCTTGACTAACCCTCAAAGGTAGAAGATCTGGCTCGGGGAAATAACGGTAATCATGAGCTTCTTCTTTACTCCGCATAGAGATAGTAATATTCTTTGATTCATCCCAGTGCCTGGTTTCCTGAATTATCTTTTCTCCCTCAGCCAGGAGCTTCTTTTGGCGGTGCACCTCAAATTGCAAAGCTTTTTTGACTGCCTTAAAAGAATTTACATTCTTTATTTCTACCTTGATACCTAAAGCACTGGTTTTCGCATCTCTAAGTGAAACATTAGCATCGCAACGCATAGAGCCTTCTTCCATATTGCCATCACATACTCCCAAATGCTGGACTATGCTTCTTAATTTTACCAAGAATATTTGGGCTTCTTCGGGAGAACGAAAATCAGGCTCGGTTACAATCTCTGCCAGAGGAATTCCGCAACGGTTATAATCTGCCAGAGAGTAAGACGAGGAAGTAATATCCCCTTCATGAACCAGTTTACCGGCATCTTCCTCTATATGAACCCGAGTGATTCTGATCTTGCGCTTTTCTTTTCTTTCAGGGAGAGAAATCTCCATATATCCATTTATCCCCAAAGGAGTATCATATTGAGAAATCTGATAAGCTTTGGGCAAATCGGGATAAAAATAGTTTTTTCGGTGAAATCTGCTTACCTGATTAATTTTACAATTTAAAGCCACCGAAGTTCTTACGGCAAATTCTAATACTTTTTTATTAAGTACGGGAAGTGAACCGGGCAAACCCAAACACACCGGACAGGTATTGGTGTTGGGCTCTTTACCGATATAATCAGTACTGCACTGACAAAATATTTTTGCTTTAGTCATTAATTGGATATGAATTTCTAAACCGATTACTACTTCTTCTTTCATTCTGCTGCCTCCTTATGTTTTGCTGGCTTTATCGATGGCTTCCTCTTTCCTACATCATTATTTTGTTCAAAGTTAAAGGCTGCCCGAAGTATAGTTTCTTCACTAAAATGCTTACCGATAATTTGTAAACCTATGGGCAGATTACTTTTACTGTATCCGCAATTAATAGAAATTGCAGGTATACCGGCTAAATTAATAGGGATAGTATAAATATCAGAGAGATACATAGTTAAAGGATCTGATACCTTCTCGTTCAGCTTAAAAGCAGGGGTAGGAGAAACAGGTGTAACAAGGATATCGTATTTACTAAATGCTTTATCAAAATCTTCCTTTATTAAAGTACGAACTTTCTGGGCTTTCAAGTAATAAGCATCATAATAACCTGAGCTCAAGGCATATGTGCCCAGCATAATTCTTCTATTTACTTCACTTCCGAAACCTTCACTTCTGGTCTTCCGGTACATAGAGGACAAGTCTTTACACTCTTCTGCCCTATAACCATATTGCACCCCATCATATCGCGCTAAATTTGAACTTGCTTCTGCGGTAGCAATCAAGTAATAAGTGGGTAAAGAATACTCCGTGTGTGGCAATGATACTTCTTCAACTCTTGCTCCTAATTTTTCAAACATTTTTAAAGCTCTATTCAGGGCATCTTTAACTTCCAAGTCTATTCCTTTGATGAAATATTCCTTAGGAACACCTATTTTTAAATCCTTTATTCCTGCCTTGCAGGATTTTAGATAATCAGGGACTTCTAAATTTAGGGAAGTAGAATCCATATTATCATGTCCACTTATAGCATTCATCACCAGGGCACAATCGACCACATCTTTGGTAATAGGCCCTGCCTGATCTAAAGAAGAGGCATAGGCAATCAAACCGTATCTGGAAACCCTTCCGTAAGTCGGTTTTAATCCCACCATTCCACAGAGAGATGCAGGTTGACGTACAGAGCCTCCTGTATCTGTACCCAAAGCAACAAATGTCTCATTTGCTGCTACTGCAGCAGCTGAACCACCGCTGGAACCACCGGGCACTCTTTCTAAATCCCATGGATTATGAGTAGGACCAAAAGCAGAATTTTCAGTAGACGAACCCATAGCAAACTCATCCATATTGGTTTTTCCTATTATTATGGCTCCTGCTTCCTTTAATCTATTAATTACCGTCGCATTATAGGGCGGGATAAAACCTTTTAATATTTTTGAGCCACAAGTAGTCTCCGTTCCTTGGGTAGCTATAATATCCTTTATAGCTACTGCTACACCGGCCAGGGGAGGAAGTTCCTCGCCATTTTTCACTTTTACATCTATTTCTTTGGCTTGTTTTAAGGCTTCCTCCCGGTTAATAACCAGAAAGGCTTTGATCAGATTGTCTACTTTATCTATTTGATTAAAAATATCCTGCATGACTTCATAAGCAGTAATTTTCTTTTTTTTAATTAAGTTGACTACCTCATGAGCGGTTAATTGGTTTAAGGTCACCTATCTCTCCTCCTCTTGCTTTAATTAAATTTTAGGTTACATTATTTTAGGAACTTTGAAATAGCCTTTTTTAACATATTTACTATTGGAAAGGACTTCTTCCTGGGGTAAGGAAGGTTTAACCTCATCTTCATTCAGCAGAGTAGGCATGGAAATAACATAAGCAGTAGGTTCAACCTTTTCAGTATCAAGTTCATTTAACTTTTTGAAATAATCTAAAATTGAATTTAACTGAGAAGTAAATTCCTCTTTTTCTCCTTCGTTAAATTCTAATTTAGCAAGTTTAGCAACATACTCTACTTCTTTTTTAGTAATTATTTTTTCATTCATAATAGCCTCCATATTAATTCGTATCTCGTATCTCATGAATCGTATCTCGCTAAGAATTAGTTACTTAGTTAACTAGTTACCTGGTTAATTGGTTAAGAAAATAAAAGGAAAAAACTAGGAAACAGAATAAATTTATATTGCATATCGTGTGAACAAATATATCTAGAGGAATCGTGATTCAATGTCCCTTCGTGGGACAGGTGTTTCGCTTGTCTATCAATTAGTTAATTAGTAAACTATAAATTTGATAACTAGCTAACTAAGTAACCAGATAACTGACTAACTATTTTTCGTGATTATTTTTTTAAATTCTTCTTCACTAATTATAGTTACGCCTAATTCTTGTGCTTTTCGGTATTTCGATCCCGGGTCTTCACCAGCAACAACATAATCTGTTTTTTTGCTTACACTACCGGTAACTCGGCCCCCTAATTCACTGATTATTTCTTTAACCTGAGTACGGGTAAAATCCTTTAAAGTGCCGGTTAAGACTAATTGCTTTCCGGCTAATATCTGGGTTACTCTTTCCTTTCTCATCTCTTCTTCTTGTTTTTGACTAAAATTCAAACCAGTACTTCTTAATCTTTGAATAATTGCTAAATTTTCCTTTTCCTTAAAGAAAAGAATTATACTTTCTGCAATCTTGGGACCAATTTCATTAATCTCAATCAATTCTTCTAAGTTGGCTTTTTTAAATTTATCCAAAGTAGGGTAGTATCTGGTAATAACTTCTGCGGTATGAACTCCCACATAACGTATTCCCAAACCATATATTAAGTTGGCTAAAAATTTTTTCTTGCTCTTTTCAATAGCATCTAATAAATTGTCTGCAGATTTCTCCGCTATCCGCTCGAGAGAGATTACATCATCTCTTTCTAAAAAATATAAATCCGAAATATCTTTAATTAAATCTTTTTCTACTAATTGATCAATTATAGCCGGGCCTAACCCTTCAATATCCATAGCATTTCGAGAGGCAAAATGTCTGATTCTTTCTTTTATTTGGGCTGAGCAGGTAAGACTATCGCATCGAGAGGCCACTTCGCCTTCCGGCCTGAATACCTTTGCCCCGCATACCGGACATTGAGTGGGCATAAGAAATTCTATCTCCTTGCCAGTTCTCTTCTCTTTTATTACTTTTACTACTTCCGGAATAATTTCTCCGGCTTTTTGAATTAAGACAATATCTCCAATTCGAATATCTTTTCTTCTAATTTCATCTTCATTATGTAGAGTTGCTCTCTGCACCACAGAACCGGATATCCTAACCGGATCAAGTATAGCTACCGGGGTAAGTACTCCTGTTCTCCCTACCTGAACGATAATACCCTGAACTTTAGTGGTCACTTGTTGGGCAGGAAACTTATATGCAATAGCCCAGCGGGGGCTTCGAGTAGTTGACCCCAATTCTTCTCTCATCCTTGAGGAATTAACCTTGATTACCATCCCGTCAATCTCGTAATCTAATTCTTCCTTTTTTTCTATCCATTTCTGGCAGTAATTTATAGCTTCCTCGATATCCTGACAAAGTTTGATATGGGGATTTATTTTAAATCCAATCTTTTTTAAATAATTTAAAACTTCCATATGGGTATTTAAGTTATTTCCCTCAGGAAAAGTTGCTCTATAAATAAAGGTATCTAAATGTCTTTGAGCAGTGATTCGAGGGTCAAGCTGCCTTACTGAACCGGCTGCTGCATTTCGCGGATTGGCAAATAGATTCTCTTCTCTTTTTGTTCTCTCTTTATTTAACTTTTTAAAATCACTCTTTTTCATATAAACTTCCCCGTATACTTCGATACGGAGAGGTATATTTTCACCAAACAATTTTAAGGGAATAGTTTTAATGGTTCTAAGATTAGAAGTTATCTCTTCTCCGTTTACCCCATTTCCTCGAGTTGCTCCTCTTATAAAGACACCGTTTTCGTAAACTAAAGCAACAGCCAGTCCGTCAATCTTTAGCTCTACTACATATTCTAATTTCTTCTGAGGAATTAGTTTTTTTATCCTCTGGTCAAAAGCTCGTAGTTCTTCAATCAAAAAGGCATTCGCCAGACTGAACATGGGAGTAATATGTTTTACTGTGCTAAATCCAGAAACTGGCTCTACCCCTACTCTTTGAGTTGGAGAAGAAAGTTTAATATAGCGGGGGTATTTTTCTTCTAATTCTATTAAATCCCTCATTAATTGATCGTATTCAGCATCTGAAACTGTTGGATTATCCAAAACATAATAGCGATAATTATGATATCTAATCTTTTCCCGCAATTCTTCTATTTTTTTTAAAATATTATTATGATTATCAAAATTATGGACCATCTTTTTCCTCTAATAAGTTTATCAAGATTTTCATTATAAAACATACTTGATTTAATATTTTATTACAATTAAGTATATACCAAAAGATTATTGAAATACAATCATATTTTATTCGTATTGCGAATCGAGTATTGCGTATTGCGTATTGCGTAAAGATAAAGAAAAGATTCAGAAAAAAAATAAGACAGAAAAAACAAGAATAATTACTATTCTTTTCTTTATCTTATTGCCCTACTAATGTAAAGTTTTAGATTTTTTAATGAATGATAATCTATGTTTTATTTGTTATTCTATTTCATCCGGCATGAAACCTCTAAATTGAGCATTGTAAAGCTTGGTATATAATCCATCCCTGGCAATAAGCTCATCATGATTACCTTTCTCTTTAATTCCTTCGTCGGTTAAAACTACTATCTGGTTAGCATTTTTAATGGTAGAAAGCCTGTGGGCAATTACCAGTACCGTTCTGCCAACGGTTAACTTTTCCAAAGCCTGTTGAATTACAATTTCTGCTTCACTATCTAAGGCTGATGTAGCTTCATCAAGTATGAGAATAGCAGGATTTTTTAAAAATGCTCTGGCGAGAGATATCCTCTGTTTTTGACCTCCTGAGAGCTTTATCCCTTTTTCTCCTATATAGCTATCATATCCTTCAGGTAAACTTATAATAAAATCATGAATATTAGCATCTTTAGCCGCTTTTGCTACTTCTGCATCTTCAGCGTCGGGTTTTCCATATAATATATTTTCCTTTATTGTCCCTGTAAACAAAAATATATCCTGCTGAACCAGGCCGATATTCTCCCTTAGAGATTTCATTTTTATATCTTTTATATTAATACCGTCAACTAAGATTTCGCCATCATTAACCTCATAAAATCTGGGGATTAATTGGCAAAGAGTAGTTTTCCCACCACCGGATGGACCTACTAATGCCATTGTTTCTCCCGGCATTATGGCAAGATCTATATTTGATAAAACAAATTTTTCCTCGCTATACTTAAAAGCAACATTTTTAAACTCAATCTTTCCCTTTATTTCTTTTAAAGTAACAGCATCTTCTTTGTCTAATATGGAAGGTTTCACTTTCATGATTTCCACAAATCGTTCAAAGCCAGTCATACCATCTTGAAATTGCTGGGTGAAGTTGGTGAGTTTTCTGATCGGTTGAAGAAAGAAATTTATATATAAAAGATAAGCAACTAAATCCCCGATATTTATATATCCCCGATAAACAAAAAATCCACCAACGCTTAGTGTAATAATATTTAAAATATTTGACAAAAAGAATATTCCAGCAAAGAACTCTGCCATTACTTTATAAGCAAATTCTCTCGAATTATTAAACTCTCTGTTTCCCTCGTTAAATTTTTCAATTTCGTACTCTTCGTTAGTAAATGATTTTGCTACCCGTATACCAGATATGCTGTTTTCCAATTGCGCATTAACATTGGCTATTCTTTTTCTGACTGATCTAAAGGCACCCGCCATTTTCTTCCTTTTTAAAGTCGCATACCAGATTAACAAAGGCAAAAAACTATATATAACTAAAGTAAGTCTCCATTCTATTGTGGTAAGTATGATAAATGAACCTATAAGCATTACCAGAGATAGGAACAAATCTTCCGGTCCGTGGTGGGCTAATTCAGATATCTCCCTTAGGTCGTTTACTATTCGAGACATTATATGCCCGGTTTTTATATTATCAAAATAATCAAAAGAAAGAGTTTGTAAGTGTTCAAAGAGGTCTCTTCTCATGTCGCGTTCCATTCTGGTTCCCACCATATGTCCCCAATAATCTATAATATAATTTAAAACTGCTCTAATTACGGCGAGCGCTAACAGGGCTATAATAAATATATAAAATATTCTTAATTTACCATTGGGTATAATATCATTAATAAATTGCCTGGTAATCAAGGGGAAAGCTAAATCAATGGCTGCTATTAAAAAAGCACAACTCATATCCAATGCAAATAGTTTCCAGTATGGTCTATAATAAGATATAAATTTTTTTAACATTATTTTTCCTTTTTATTATTTCAATCTTTCCAGCTTTATTCTTTAATGTTCTTACTATTTAACCTATAAAGTTTATCACTTTAAAAAAGGTTTTTCAAATGCAACGGCATTAAAAATTATCTCTAAAAATTATCTTTACTTTGATTTTAAAAAATGATAGACTTTAACTTACATGTTACAATTTAATTATATATTTTGGAAGGAGTTTTTTTAATGAATAATTCTGTAAACTTTTTTAGAACTACAACTATTTTAACTTTATGCCTCTTGGTTTTTTTTGTTTTTAATCCCTCTTCTGTTTTAGCCGATGAGGTGACATCTACTACTGAAACAAATCCAGAAGATGTTGAAACTATCTTACCTCCTGAGACAATATTAGCTTCTTTTAGTGGACAAACTATTACACTTGGTGAATTTAATCAATTATGGGAAGAGGTTCCGGAAGATTATAAACTACAACTTGATAAAAGTATGGTACTCGATCAGATGATATCAGAAAAAATGCTAATTCAAGAAGCAAAAAATATAGGTCTAGAAAAAGATAATGATGTATTAGAACAGATTAAAAAAATGACCGAGCAAATATTGGTTCAGGTTCTAATAGAAAGAGAAATAATAGATAAGATAAAGGTTAATGATGAAGAGGTTTTAGAGTATTATGAACAAAACAAGGAAAGCTTTACTGAAAAAGAGCAAGTCTACTTGTTTAATATTTTATTAGAGACTGAGGAAGAGGCCCAAAATGTTCTGGAACAATTAAAAGCTGGAGGAGATTTTAGCGAAATTGCCAAAGAAAAATCTACCGGCCCCAGTGCTGCCCAGGGTGGAGATTTGGGATACTTAACTAAAGGTACAATAGTTCCAGAAATTGAAGAGGTAGTCTTCGCCTTAGAGGTAGAAGAATTAAGCGAAATAATTAATACTGATTTCGGTTTCCATATTTTAAAAATTACTGAGAAAAAACCAGAAACCGTTAAAACTTTTGAAGAGGTTAAAGAGGACATTATTCAAACCTTGCTGCCCAATAAACAAAAAGAAGCTTTTGATAATCTCTTAGAAGAGCTAAAAAGCAAATCAGAAATCGAAATAAATGAAGAAGCGTTAAAATAAAATATAGCGTACAGCGTTTAGCGTATAGTTAAGGAAGAGAAAAACTTAGGTGTAGGAGCGTATTGAATACGCTCCGATAGCGCGCGGTGTATAGGAATAAAAAAAGGGTACGATTAATTCGTACCCTTTTTTTATTAAGATAAATATGTTTTTTATCCTCTATATTTTTTTATTTCCTGTCCGTCATTTCTTTTCTCTTTCCCATCTTCTGTCTTATCTTCACTATATACTATATACTAAATACTATATACTATCCTATCCGCTATGCTTTTTCTAATGGTGCGAAATTCATCGATAACTTTTTTAGTCCAACTCTTTCAAAATCTACAGTTATAAAGATATCATTTTCAGTATCAATTTTATTTACTATAACCCCTATTCCCCAATCCACATGTCTTACCTTATTTCCCACTGCTACCTCAATTTTTTCTCTTCTATTATCAAGTGAAGGAAATTCTTCTCCCTTTTCTATATCTGCTTTTTCTTTAAGATGTTTTGGGATCTCAGAAATAAATCGTGAAACACTATTGAATAAGGTATTACCGTTCAAATTTCTTCTCCAGGCGTAAGTCAGATATAACCTTTCTTTGGCCCTGGTCATTCCCACATAACATAACCTTCTTTCTTCTTCTAATTCCTCCCCACTATTTAAGGAGCGAGAATGAGGAAATATACCCTCCTCGAACCCGGTAATAAAAACCACCTGAAATTCTAAACCTTTGGCACTATGCAGGGTCATAACTGTAACTACATCCTCTTCTCCTTTGTATAGGTCGATATCTGTAATTAAAGCAACGTATTCTAAAAAGGCAGTTAAGGATTTATCTTCATTGTTCTCTTCGAACTCTTGCACCGCTAAAATTAATTCCTTTATGTTTTCAATCTTACTTTGAGCTTTGAATTCCCCTTCCTTTTTTAGTTCATCATAATAATTAATTTTTCTTATTAGCTCTGTGAGCAGTTCGCTCCCTTTGATTTCTTTTTTCTTTTCATTAAGCTCATCAATCAGGGAAGTAAATTTGTTTATTGCTTCTTTCCTGTCTCCAGATATTTTTATTACTCTTACTCCCTGTTTTAAAGCCTGGTGAAAATTTAAATTATTTTTTTTGGCTAATTCCACTATTTTGCTTAAGGTAATTTTACCGATACCTAATTTAGCATTATTAATAATCCTTAAAAAGCTTACTCCATCTTTTTGATCATGAATAAATCGCAGGTAGGCCAGAATATCTTTTACTTCTTTTCTTTCGTAAAATCTTAATCCTCCAACTACCCGAAAAGGAATGCCTTGTTTATTAAAAATTTCTTCAAAAGACCTTGATTGGGCGTTAGTCCTGTATAAAATAGCGAAATCTTTAAAAGTTTTGCCTTCTTCCTTGTTTAATTTCATAATCTCCTGACTTACAAATACTGCTTCATCAAGAGCACTGGCAGCTTCATAACACCTTATCTTTTCCCCGCCACTTTTATCAGTCCACAGTTCCTTTTCCTTACGATTTCTGTTATGTTTTATCAGATTTGAAGCTCCCTCTAATATCACTTTAGTAGATCGATAATTCTGTTCCAACTTGATTACTTTACTATGAGGAAAATCCTGTTCGAATCTTAAAATATTATTTAAATCTGCTCCTCTAAATTTATAAATGCTCTGGTCAGGATCGCCTACCACGAATAAATTATTATATTTTCCCGAAAGTAATTTTACTAACTGGTATTGAGCAAAATTTATATCCTGATATTCATCTACCAAGATATATTTAAATTTATTCTGATAATTTTCTAATATTTCAGGTCTTTCTTTGAAGAGTTTCACCGCTAATAAAATCAAATCGTTAAAATCCAGAGCGTTATTTTCAAGCAATTCTTCTTGATATTGTGTGTATACCTTCGCAACAATTTTTTTAAAATAGTTCATAGCATTATATTCGAACAATTCCGGATCTTCTAAATTATTCTTGGCCTTATCTATTATAGATGAAACAATATTAGGGCTATATCTTTTACTATCTAAATCGAGAGCCTTAAGACATCTTCTTATCATGCTAAGCTGATCGCCTTTATCATATATAACAAAATTTTTCTCATAACCCAGGACATCTATCTCCCGGCGTAAAATCCGTGCACAGATAGAATGAAAGGTACCCATCCATAAGCCTTTCATCATATTTATATCAGAAATATCTTTACTTATAAATTCAATTCTGTCTTTCATCTCTTGAGCCGCTTTATTAGTAAAGGTAACAGCTAATATATTTCCGGGATTTATCTTCTTTTGAAAAATTAAATAGGCAATCCTGTGGGTCAGAACCTTCGTTTTTCCACTTCCCGCTCCGGCAATAACTAATATAGGAGCTTCTTTAACTTTAACTGCTTCTTGCTGTCTCGAATTTAAATTATCTAATATCTTCATTTTTTTCTTTTACAACTCCTGTTAAAATATTCATTATAACTGATTACACAGATTACATTTAAATTACACCGATAAGATAAAAGCATTCGTAGGGGTGTTATAATATGCCCCTACGGTTACAAACGATGCCGCCCAAAAAATAATTAGGTGTAACCACTTATTTGTTCATTGGCATTATATTCCTATCTTTTATCTGCGTAATCTTTTTATTAATCTGGGTAATCAAGATAGGATATCTAATTTCTTAAGTTTTTCCTTTAAGGTTGGCATATGATTCCCGTTCCAGAAAATTTTTCCGCAATTAAGACATCTTTTAAACCAACAACCTTTCCCACAGACATCCAAGGGAATCTCCCCCTTAACGTCCTCTTCTTGAACTTCTTTTAAGAGATTATTACAACTTGAACACCTGCTAAATAGATTTTCTTTATTTACTTTCAGTTTCAATTCTTTTATAATCTGTTCTAATTGCCCATCAGTATCTTCTTTGTTAAGATAGAAAATCCAGGGCAATTTTCTTAAAAACTTTACCCTGGATAACAAAATTCTATACTTTCTTCTAGTCAGATTAATAACTGATATATAATCTTCATTTTGAAAATACAGGACATCAAAACCTAAAATCCTGAGCAAAATTGCTAATTTTTGCAATTTGTAAACTACAAAGCGATTATCTTTCATAAGCCTAAGTTGGGGGATTTCACCCCCTTGGATTTTTTTGGATTCGAATTTACCCGACCCAGCTTATTTTGTTAATTCTCTTTAACGGGTTCGGTAAATCAAACTCCTACATCCTAAAATCGTAGAATTTTTTCTATCCTATCCAACCCTTCTTTAATATCCTCTAAAGATGCAGCATAAGATAGCCTTAGATATCCTTCTGCTTCAAATGCACTGCCCGGAATTAAAGCAACCTCCACTTCCTTTAAAATAAAATTGGAGAGATCAAATGAATTACTAATCTTCTTGCCATTATATTCAATACCTTTTTCCAATATTTTACTAATATTAGGAAAGGCATAAAAAGCTCCGACTGGGGTAAGACAGGAAATTCCTTCTATTTCATTTAGTCTTTTTACCATATATTTCCTTCGCTCATCGAATGCTTTTCTCATTTCTTCGATGGTATCTTGTTTCCCATTTAAAGCTTCCACGCTGGCTTTTTGAGCAATAGAATTGGGATTAGAAGTACTGTGCCCCTGAATTTTGGACATTCCTTTGATAATCCCTTCCGAACCTGCAGCGTAGCCAATTCTCCAGCCAGTCATAGCATAAGATTTGGATACACCATTTATAGTAATAATTTTTTCTTTTATCTCATCGCTTAAGGAAGCCATACTTAAATGTTTTGCGTTATCATAAATTAATTTTTCGTATATTTCATCACATATACAATAGATATTGTACTTCATGAGAAGCTGTGCTATCTTTTTTAATTCCTCTTGTTCATAAACAGCTCCGGTAGGATTATTAGGGGTATTTAAAATAAGTAATTTGCTTCGCGGAGTTACCTTTTCTTCAACTTGATCGGCAGATAATTTAAAGCCTCCCTCTTGATAAGTATTAATAAAAACGGGAACTGCTCCCGCAAATTTAATCTGTTCCGTATAACTAACCCAGCAGGGAGTAGGTAACAATACCTCGTCACCTGGATTACAAATAGTTAAAATTGTATTGAAAAGGCACTGTTTTGCTCCGTTAGATATAATTATCTCTGAAGTTTTGTACTCTACTTCATTATCATTCTTAAGTTTTTCTACTATAGCTTCTTTAAGCTCAATTATTCCTGAACTTGTAGTGTAGTGGGTAAAACCTTCTCTAATAGCAGAAATAGCCTCTTCTCTAATATTTTCCGGAGTACCAAAGTCAGGCTCACCTGCTGCAAAACTGATTACTTTCTTCCCTTCCCGTTTCATTTCCAATGCCTGGGCAGTAATTGCCAAGGTCTGGGATGGATTTATATTTTTTACTCTTTCCGAAATAGTCATCTTTTCCCTTCCTTTCTGGTAAAAATAAAACTTTTGTGCCAGGCACTTTTATTTCATTTTTAGATATAATCAAGCCAACTTAAGTATTTATCCTCTTTCCCTTTAGCGATATCGAAAAACTTCTTTTGAATATTTTCGGTTACCGGTCCACGCTTCCCTTCGCCAATCTGGTAATTATCAATCTCTCTAATAGGAGTAACTTCGGCAGCCGTACCAGAGAAAAACACCTCATCCGATATATAAAGCTCATCTCGACAGATATATTTCTCTTGAACCTGATAGCCCATATCCTTTGCAATTTTTATTATGGACTCACGGGTAATTCCTTCTAAAACTGTGGCAGTGGGAGTGGTATAGATTACTCCATTTCTAATCCAGAACAAATTTTCTCCTGAGCCCTCTGTTACAAAGCCTTCTGTGTCTAATAAGATGGCTTCATCTACCCCTGCTTCGATAGCTTCCATCTTGGCAAAGATAGAGTTAACATAATTCCCACAAATTTTGGCTTTTTGCGAAGTCGAATTTACATAACTTCGGGCATAACTCGAAATCTTAGTTCTAATCCCTTTAGTTAAGGCCTCTTCGCCTAAATATGCACCCCATTCCCAAACAGCTACGGCACAGCTAATTGGGCAATTAAATGGATTTAAAGATAAATCATTATATCCGCGATATACTAAAGGTCTGATATAGCAACTTTTTAACCTATTTACCTTAATAGTGTCTTTAATCGCCTGTTTAAATTCTTCTTTGCTGTAAGGAACATCCATTTTAAATATTTTTGCTGAATTAAATAACCGATCAACATGTTCCTTTAATCTAAAAACCGCTGTTCCACTCTCGGTCTCGTAAGCCCTTATGCCTTCAAATACTCCACTTCCATAATGTAGAGCATGGGTACATACATGAACTTGAGCCTTGTCCCAATCGACCAACTTCCCGTCCATCCAGATTTTTTCTGCTTTCATTTTTACTTACCTCCTCCTTAAGATTAAATTTAGAGTAATTTTATCACATTTCTACAATAATTATATACTATCGCCTTCAAAATATGAAAAAAATATCATTTTATTCTTCCAATTACTCTCTTTTTTAAAAATATTTAATCATATAGAATGATATAATCTGGTTTTTAACAAACTAATGTAATTTAAACGGGAATAATATCTTTAGAAATATTTTTGAAGGGTAGGGGTGGCGGTTTATATATCAATAAACATTTATATATTTAAAAATAAGTAGTTACCGTACTATTTATAAATATTCAATGAAGTTCTTCTAATCGCATAATCGCACTTTTTTTATCTGGAAAAAATCATTATTAAGAATAATTTTAGCGGTTTTTCCTACTTTTTTTGGGGAGCCGGTAGTATAATAATTTTCTTCGCCTTTGCTTTCTTCTTTTAAAATTCCCTTTTGAATGAGAACTTCTTTTAAAGTTAATGAGGTGCTGACAGCTGGATCAATTAATATTACTCCCGGACTCATAATATCTGATATTACCTTTTTTAAAAAAGAATAGTGTGTACAGCCTAATATTAGAGTATCAATTTGTGCTTCTCTTAAAGGTTTCAGATATTCTCGGGCAACTTCGTAGGTTTCAGGTGCAGTAAATTTACCGGCTTCAACTATAGAGACAAATTCGGGACAAAAATTAGAAAAAACTTTTATTTCAGGGGCAATTCTTTTAATCTCTTTCAAATAAGCTTGGTTTTTAGTAGTGAACTCAGTAGCAATAACTCCAATTCTTTTATTTTTGGTTTTCTTTATAGCATCCTGAACTGCTGGCTGGATAACACCAATTATAGGAATAGAAAAATGTACTCTTGCTTTTTTGAGGCTGGCAGCTGTGGCTGTATTGCAAGCTATAACACAAATCTTAATTCTTTTTTTTAAAAGAAATCTAATTATCTGCAAAGTGTAACTGATAAGTTCTGATTGATTTTTTTCGCCATAGGGTTGGCGCAGGTTATCGGCAAAATACTCAATATTTTCCCGGGGAAGTAGTTTTCTAACTTCTTTCACTACCGATAAACCACCTAACCCCGAATCCAAAAAACCAACCGGTTGTTCTCTCATTTGATACCTCTTTTTCTTTCAAATAAAAGCAATGTTATTAAGAATATTTTAAATAGTAACTCAGAAACTTTAAAAAGAATTTACAGGTTCAATGTTTACAATATTGAGCAAAGGTGGGAAGGTTAAAGGCTGCTTTATGAATATCTTTATTATAATATCTTAAATCGGTGAGCTTTAAAGCTTCTGTTTCATCAAAATCATTTATGGGATGGTACTTCTTGGAACAAAAAGCAAATCCAATTACCCCGCTGGGATAGGTAGGCACTAAAGTATAATAATATTCCGGAATAGGATATATCTCTTTTATAAAAGAGAATAGTGATTTAATTATCTTTTTATGATAGAAAAATGATTCTGCCTGAGTAACTACAATTCCATTATTTTTTAAGGCCTGATACATCGCTTTGTAAAATTCTCTTCTGAATAATACTTCAGCGGGGCCTATGGGGTCAGAAGAATCAACGATAATTATATCATATTCTTCTTTGTGAGCCTTTATAAATTTATTCCCATCCTCACAATATATCTTTACTCTGGGATCATTAAAACTATTAGCCAAATAAGGAAAATGTCTTTTGGATATCTCTATTACTTTCTCATCAATCTCACAGACATCTACTTCATTGACACTATCGT
>Ga0255374_10019_pt1 | contig 21487 bp, 14 predicted proteins | sample ANMaggSeSYBR01H4_FD_182088 | JGI IMG/M metagenome (GOLD analysis project Ga0255374, IMG submission 182088) | Sediment cell enrichment communities from methane seep in Santa Monica Basin, California, United Staets - ANME aggregate JGI... | ecosystem: Environmental > Aquatic > Marine > Cold seeps >... | reverse complement strand
CACTGCTTTGAGATGGCTTCATCTGTTGCTTATACCAATCTGTAGATACCTTGTAAATGGTATAATGGTGAAAATTATCTAATGATTTTTCTTTATCTTCAAGTGTTGCAATGATTCCTTGAACATTCTCAAGCACGTTAATGGTAACTCCGATGGAAGGTGTCCCTTCATGTGCTGCTTTGAAAATGACCCTTTCACCATTATAAATTGCTTCATTGCTTCCTTTTTTAGTATCTAACAGCTTTGTACACAAATGGTTTGCAACAAATTCACCCATATCGTGTCCAAATTTGTTCCCTGCTTTACCTGTGTCGAGTGTTTGTCCCTTTTCCCCCATTTAAACACCTCATTCATTGCATTTCAACTGAAACCAGTCATCAACGACATCAGTGGCACTTGCTGTCAGCTCACTGATGTTTTCTTTCAATTCACCAAAGGTGATATTTTTATCAAAATTGGCACTGGCAATTCTCAAAGGGGTTTTTTTGATTGTCCACTTATCGATGTTGCTATTCTTGACATGCTCATAGAATAATTGTCTAGCATGTTTATAATCATTCAGGAATGATTCATCGTATGCTGCCAGTTGTTTGCGTGTTTGGTAAGGAGACGTTGTATATTCAAGATATAATGTGAATGAATCATCCTTGGTTTCCCATTGGAAACTAATGTTTATTTGAAAGCATGTGCTACCATCATCTGATTCCTTACAGCTTGTTCCTTTCCATTGAGGCATTTTGTGCCAGTCACAAGCTGGAATGTATCCACTACCAGGATTGCCAGTTACGTAAAAGTCTTTCTTGAACTTTTCATCAATATTCAGCTGTTCAACCATCGTGTAAAATGCCTTATGAGGCGATACAAGCCTTTCAGCTCGTTTCAGATAGTCGATAATGACATCATCTTCCTCAGGAGCTTTCCAATTGTAGTATTCATCTATATTCTCTTTCAATTCCTGCAACAAGATATCTCTTTTTGAAGTACTAAGTTCATTAGGAATGCTAGCTGAAATGTCTGAATACTGCAATATTTTAAAGTCGGGTGATGCAGGCTTGTCACCATCAAGTGTGAGATAGAAAAAAGCCATTTGTGGTTCTAAGGTTCCTATCATTTCATTATCATGCAGATATTGAACCAAACTGTATTTGAATTCTTCACTTGCATAACGATTGGTTTGTTCCCATCCTTCACCTGAAAATATCTTGTTTTCAATCAATACAATGGAATTACCCTTTTTGCTAAACAGAAGCATGTCAGGAACATCTTTTTTCCGACCTGTGCTGGATTTAATGGCAACAGGTAGTCTGGTTTTTACAATCCAGTCATCCTGATAAGGAACAGATAGCTGTTCAAGTATATTCTTCTTGAATTCATCTGATGTTTTAAACGAATAAGCAATCAGGTCGGTGTAGCTATCCTCCCTGTTACCAATTCCCAAAATATCAAAAATATATTCTTTCATAGAATAAGATTGTTAACAATTTTACTTAATGATTTCCTAAAAATTAGAAATGTTATTGATTATCTTTTGATTTTCAAATCGATTACAGAAGTATGAGTAGTTCATTACATTATACTGAAGATAAAGGGATGTTGTATTATTAAGAAGTACAGAAATCAGTTCCCATAAGTTTATCATGTTGAAACTGGAAATTATAGAATAGAGTAATCATGCCTCGTAGCTTCATTAACAAGAAATACAGCTTTGATGAAATGGCTGTATGGTATCGAAATTTGATTCAGAAAATTCCTTATGACCCCTACAAACTTGGTGATGAAGGATACATTACAGAAGAACAACTAATGGAGTTGTTCACTGGCAAGTATTACATTCAAGAACGGTTTAAGGGAGAAGTGTTTGTCAAAGGGGTTGAAGGGTTTGCCTATTTTATTTACTATGATGGCGATATGAGTACTCCTGTTGATAAAGTTCAAGTTGGACGCAACAATGTAAGAACTTTTAAGAACTTTACTGGGAGAAAATTGGGGACCTCTGGTTCTGTAACTTACTTTGCATCTGAATTTTCTAAAGAAACACCAAGCATCGATGAAATTTATGAAATACTGAACAGATATTTGGAAATGCCTTCTCTTCACAATGATGTAAATAAAGTAGGTATTGTTATCAAAAATTATGGAAGATTTGGTCCCGGTAAATATCTTTTTTGCGAATATTTGAATCCTGATACGTATAATGAATTGATTGATATGGATTATCTGATAGAAGGATTTGATACCATTTCCGAAGAGGAACTTGAAAAAGCAGCTATTTACCTTATCAAGAGGATACCCAAAGAGGATATGCAAAAAATAAAGATATTGATAAAACAAGACCCTGAATGGCATATTACCTACCATTTCGATTTTGGAATGTATATCCGCAACTTATTAAGAGAAGGAGGTTTCAGGGACCCATTCTTAGACGATAAATGGTTCAAGTTCCTTTCAAAAGCTATAGAATATTCTGATTAAATCTCTTGTTTAATTCGTGATATGAGGGATGAAGGACTTTTTGAAACCCGTGAACAATGCCTTGATTATGCATAGCTTTGGATGAAAGCCAATACTGAAGGCGATTATGATTTTCAGCTTCCGTTTGAAGTAAAAATGGAATGTAAAGGTATTGAAATCGGAGTATGAAGATATTGGATGTATGCTTTATACTCTTGATTTTGAAGATTATGCGAGAATGACATATAGATTTAAAATGCGACAAGCACGGAAAGAGTATTCTTTAATATCAAAACATCCCATCTGCTTTCATCTTTTCCAGAAGTTTATCTACCTCTGCAATGTATCTTTCTTTGACTTCATCATCAATTCGATGAAGACTAACTTTTAAGGACCTGGGATGGTTTTCACTCGACTTCAATGCTTCAGCGTAGACATTTAAATTTGGGCTAACATTACATTCATAATATCCTTCACTATTCATCTCTGCTCTGCTTTCACCATTCAATTCTCCCAATATGAAAGTATTGAATGATTCATGCATTTCTCTTCCTACCATTATTCTTACAGGTTCGTCAGCCCTGAATATTTCAGGGTAGTTTCTATACATTTTAAGCACATCGGGTTTGTTTTTGTATTTTTCATATACATCAGCGTATCCCTCATATGCCTTAAGCAAATCACGATTCTCATTGTTCATTTAATTACCTCCTTATATTTTAAATTTGAATTCGTCTTTTGATTCCTTTTTCCTATCTATTCCACCTCCTTATTTGCTAAATGTACACATCTTTTTCGGATAATCTTTAAAATCAAGATTACAAAACATACATCCAATAATAAAAAGTTCAACTGAGTATTAGTAATTATTGAAAAATTACAAAAAAAAGCTACTTCCCCCAAGAACAAATCAATAATCTAACAATCCAGTTCCTGAAAGAGTGAGAATAAATAAGTTTTGTATTATTGAGATTCTCTATCATTAATTAGTATTAAATTGAAATGAATATGTGGGGTTAGATTCGTGGCAGATACAAAAAAAGAAAAAAAGGATACTGGAAATCCATTTTTTAGAACATTGCAGATACTTGAACATCTTAGAAAGGAATGACGAATGAAAGGATTGAAATCCATCTATACTTCTATGTAACACACTAATTATTGCTCTCTGTTTACAGTAATTCTGTCAACCATTCCATATCCATCTCTGACATCGGTTCCTTATATAATCCATTAACCAACCACAATCCACTCTCACGTATTTTCTTTTCTGGAGAATAGCAGCCAAACCAGTCCTCAGAGGGACCACATTCGTTGCATAGGGATATTGTCGATATTAGTTTCTGTTCAATTTCAAGCCTTCTTTTCTTCCCTTCAACCTGAAAAACAACAAAACTGAAATTATTCTGTATATGTTGTGTGACTTCTTTTTCGATTTCCTTTTTTTTATCAATATCAATAGAAGAACGATGCTTTTCTTTTGCTTTTCTGGTTGTTAAATCCAGTTCCCACTGTTCAAGAAAAGGTTCATCTCTTTTGGTTAAAATAGCCCTGCCAATGTTTTTGCGGAATATGCTACGGTCTTTATTTTCCTTGAGGAAATGCTGGCGAAGCCTAGACCTTAACTGGTTCTCACCAGTATGTGTGCCAACACGTACAATCCTATCAGTACCATGTGCATGTTCTCCTTTCTCAAAAAGAATATAAATTCCGTTTTGAGGAATATCTTGGCTTTCAAAAGGAAAACTAAACTTTTCTAGCTGGTTAAAATAATGATGCAATATTCTGCATTGTTCACTCATATAAACACCTTGAAAATCCACATTAAGTATCAAATTGATTTTCTTCCACCATCTTTTTAAGAATAACACCTTTCAAGTAAATTAGTGCTGCTCCATATTTTCTTCCTTCATCCTTGCCAGCAGGAATGAAGTGAATGTTTTTCTGGTCAGGAAGCAACTTTTGAGTCTCTTTTCCACCCATAGCTATTATGTCTACATTTTCATCAATAGCTCTTGGAAAATTAAGTGAAAGAAGGTATTCTTTTCCCAAGAGCAAGATGACCTTATCATAATTAGTTATCAGCTTATCAAAATCATCGGGAATCTTGAGCATTTTTCCTCGACTTTTTACATATTTCTTATTTTTTTGAGCAAAAGTCGCTTCATAGGGGATTATTTTTGTATCATACTTTATCAGACCATATCCAGCAGAGATAATCCAGAAATCAACATCTTTTCCTTGGTCTTGCAACATTTTAAAAGCTTCACATGTTAATTTATGCTGCTTTCCCTGATACATATTAAGAGCATCGACAATATATCTGTTCAATTCCTCTTCTTTCTGCTTTCTTAAGAGAGGGCTATCAAGTTCATCCTCAGTTGCTTCATTGGATGGAGAATACTTCTTTGAACTTGTACAGGACCCAATTATCAGTATCTTTTCACCAGATTTTCCCATATTGTAACTTCCCCTCATCTATATAGAAAATGTAGAAATAAAAGACTGATGTATAGTATGATTAGTGGAACTTATCATATTTTTACTGAATTGCATATCATCATTTCAATGCTACCATCAATCTTTCCTATCTCTCATCGAGCTTTCATCTCTCCATCAGACAAGCCCTTTAGGACTTGTTATCTTGTCAAGAATAAAGAAGTAATTAAACTATATGTTCATTAATTCTTATTAAAATCATTTTAATCTTCCATCCCCCAAAGACCATCATGGGAACGGCTGGAAAAGTAATTCTATTAATATATGATACAGTCTGGATTTGAATAAGACATGTCTTGTTATTTGAATTATTATTAAATCGAAATTCAAGCCTAGTATTAATCCGAAATTCAATCGATGGCAAACAATTATTCCAAATACATGTCAAAGTACCTTTAATTCCATTGTTTCATCAATATAAGCCGCTGTGATGCTATGGCAGCAATTATCAATCCTAAACACAGGTTAAAACAATAACAGATTATCTTTTCATCTATTTTCTATTGCATGATGCCAGACAGGTTGCTATAAATCTCAAAATAAAATATTTACATTGGAGTAGAATCCTTTATATGTATCCAAACAAAGTATGTACTGTCATACTTTTTTCTCCTTTTTCAATTTAAAATTCAATTGATACTACAACACTTTGCTGAATCATCATTTCAATCGTTTTTGAAGAGTTTTGTCGCAAATACATGTGAATGACTCTATCCTATTACTCTTCATCAGACTGACGATACTGCTTCTCAGGGGATTCTGACCGATGAGCAGTTCCAGGCATAGTACAAAGCAAAATCAATCTACAATTATGATATTTATTCATAGTAAAACAAAAAGTTTTAAATAGCCAAGCATGTTTTAATCCGTCGAAGAAATTTTTGTAATGTAATGAGAGGTAATAAATCATGGGTTTTTTAAAAACTATCGTAGTTGCTAGCGTAGTTGTACTAATAATGGCTACGTTCCTTGCAGTTGTAATGGGTAGTTTATCTGACACTCTTTCAGAGCGTGCAGATGAAATTGAACAATCATCAGCAGAATATGACGATTCTTTAACTAGCAATTATGAACCAGAATATGATAGTGCTTTGGTTAGAAATTATGAAATCGTAGAAATTGAGGACGACCTATGGAAAAGTGCTATCCGGAAGCAATATAGGGTTCTTGTTCCAACTGATATCTCTAAGGAAGAATTAAAAGCAACTTTAATTCAAATCGTGCTGGATAAGACATCTGAAAACAAAGATATTGATGCAATATCCATTTTTGCTTATGACAGAAGAGAGGACGTAAATGGAGCTTATACTCTTGGCACAGTGGATTGGTGTCCTAACGGGAATTGGGGAGACGTCACTCCTGAAATTGCATCAAGCAATGATAGGTCTTCGTATGAATATGTATTTGATATTAAAGAAAAGGTTGGGGATGACAATTTAGAACGTCCTACAGATTTGGAATTTGAAATAAGGGATTATTATACTGTATGTTCTGATGCTGAATGGGATAAGATTGATTTAAGCGACCCATATGCAGTTGTAGATGAAGAAGTAATTTATCAGAAAGTTGCTGATAAGTATGGAATTACTAAAGAAGAAGCAAAAGAAATCTGCATGAAGGTAACACTTTATCAAATGCAATAATTTGCTTTTCCTTTTTCTTTTTATTAATATCAGTTAAGCTAACGAGATAATTATTGAGCAGCCAATTTTACGTGATGGAGATTAAATATGGGGCTTTTCAAAAAATCTAAAGAAAAAAAAGAAAAAATGATAAAGTCTGAAAAAGCTGAAAATAACTCGGCTATTTCTGTGAAAAAGAATGGCTTGGTGTACAAAATAATTGCTATTGCCATAGTATTGATTTCCTTATCAGTTTTAGCTTTAGATTATGAATCCAACCCAACAAATGCCGAGGATTTGACTAATAATGGGCTGACCCTTTTCGAAGAAGGTCGATATAAAGAAGCGATAGAGTCTTGTGATATGGCTATTGAAATTGACCCAAACTATGCAATTCCTTGGAATGTTCGTGGAGCAGCTCTCCATAAATTAGGTCGATATACAGAAGCAATAGATTCCTACAATAAAGCTATTGAAATTGACTCAAACGATGCCACTGCTTGGAGTAATCGTGGAACTGCTCTTTATGAACTCGGTCGATACACAGAAGCAATTGAGTCCTATGATAAAGCTATTGAAATTGACCCAAAACATACTACTGCTTGGGGTAAACGTGGAGATGCATTTTTCGAGCTAGGTCGATATGCAGAAGTAATAACATCTTATGATAAAGTTATTGAAATAAATCCAAACTTTGCCACTGCTTGGAGTACCCGTGGGCTTGCTCTCCTCGAAGAAGGTCGGCATGCAGAAGCAATAGAGTCCTTTGATAAGGCTATCGAAATTGACCCAAATAATGTAGACTATTGGACTGGTCATGGTTTTGTCCTTTACGAGCTAGGTCGATATACAGAAGCAATAGAATCCTATGATAAGGCCATTGAAATTAACCCAAATAATGCAATTGTTTGGAATATTCATGGGCTTGCTCTTTTTGAAGAAGGTAGATATACGGAAGCAATAGAATCCTATGATAAGGCCATTGAAATTAATCCAAACCATAACGATGCTTGGTACAACCGTGGGCTAGTTCTTTTCGAAGAAGGTAGGTATACAGAAGCAATAGATTCCTACAATAAAGCTATTGAAATTATTCCAAACGATACAGATGCTTGGAATGCACGAGAGCTGGCACTTGAAAAACAATAAAGATACTTCAAATAATTATAATATAGGATTTGTAACATGTCTAATTCACAAAAGCATGATTTTAAGCATGCCTCAGAGATTCTATCACAAATTCATTCCATAGATAATAAGTTAAAGCAAATCATTGACGACGAAAGTAAATACGAGCAAGAAGTAAGAAATTTCGCAGAAGCAATGCGTCATGAGACCATTTCTACGACGCTTAAAAATATTGATATTGAGCAAACCAATGCTAATAAAAACGGAATTCGTGTTTCACTTTTAAAATCGGCTGGCATCCATAATATTCAGCAGGTTTTGGATATGCCTTATGGCAGATTGATTGCCATTAATGGTATTGGTAATCAAACTGCTTCTAAAATCAGAGATGCTGCAAATAGTATTTACAACAATGTGGAGCGCACTGTACGTTTGAGGATTGACCCCGAAAATCGAACGTCCAATGCATCAAACCTTGTTCAATTTATCTACATCTTGCATAAAAGTAGTTCTATAAGGGTAGATTCTCATCGCCTGTACGATGAGAATCATAGCTCTATAAATGAAAAAGCACGTAATGCAAAAATAGCTCAAAGTCGTCTGCGTTGGATGTTTTCATTTAGGAATAAGAAAGATAAGGCATTGGCCTGCTTAAGTGATTTGGAAGTGTTGCTATCAGGTGATTTAAAAGCAAGTGCGGATGTTATAAATTCTGAATTTACCCAAATTGTAATAGATAGTACGCATTCAAGTTGGACAGACTTTGAGGCTAATTCTGCCCTTTATTATGCGATGCTTGAATCGATTGCTGGTAGTAAGCTCGATAAAGGCGTTACACATGGTGGATTGTCAGATAGTCTGGTGGAAATGGTGGAAGCGTATCCTTTAGACTTAAGCCTGATGAAAACTACACTGAGGGGTTATCAATTATTTGGAACTAAGTATATATTATGCCAGAAAAATGTGCTTTTGGGTGATGAAATGGGCTTGGGAAAGACTGTCCAGTCCATTGCTGCGATGGCAAATTTAAAGGCAAAGGGAATGACGCACTTTGTAGTAGTTTGTCCAACCAGTGTACTTATTAATTGGTCACGTGAGGTAGTTCAGCATAGTACACTTAACGTCTTTAATGTGCATGGTAAGGACCGTGATAATACTTTTAGTATGTGGGTAGATGATGGTGGTATTGCAGTAACTACATATGGAACCATTAGTAAACTGGATATGCCTAAGGACTTAAAAATAGATATGCTCGTTGCAGATGAAGCACATTACGTAAAGAATCCTTATGCTATTCGAACGCAGTCCTTGCTTGAACTGTCGAAGATTTCTGAAAGCACATTGTTCATGACGGGCACACCACTTGAAAATCGAGTAGAAGAAATGCATTTTTTAGTAAAGTGTTTGCAACCTAAGATAGCTACAGAAATCTATGGAATGGGGCATATATTGAATGCACCACATTTTAGAGAAAAAGTAGCACCGGTTTATCTAAGAAGAATTCGGGAGGATGTATTAACGGAACTACCAGAATTGGTCGAAAAAGAGGAATGGTGTAGGTTTAATAAGCAGGAAATAGATGCCTATCGTGAGTCGGTTTTCTTAGGTAACTTTATGGCAATGAGACAGCTATCATGGAATATAACTGATGTGAAATCGTCTACTAAAGCAAATCGTTTGCTGGAAATTTGCGAAGATGCAAAGATGAACAATCGGAAAATAGTGATATTTTCGTATTTTAGAGAAGTGATTGGAAAGGTTTGTACGCTACTTGGTGAACAATGCATGGAGCCGATTACAGGAAGTATTTCATCACAAAGAAGACAGGAAATAATTGATGAGTTTACAAAGGCTGCCCCAGGAACAGTGTTAATATGCCAAGTTATAGCCGGTGGTGTGGGGCTTAATATTCAGGCAGCGAGTGTGGTTGTATTTTGTGAACCTCAAATCAAGCCATCCATTGAGAATCAAGCTATTTCAAGAGCTTACCGAATGGGCCAGATACATAATGTAGTTGTACACCGATTACTCGTTGAGAATAGCATCGATGAGAGAATTATGGATTTACTTAGCATGAAGCAGGATATATTTGATAACTTCGCACATGAGTCTGTTGTAGCCGAGGAAAATAAAAAAATGAGTGAGAAGACATGGATGAATAGTGTGATTCAAGAAGAACAAGAAAGGTTTGGAGTGGTACAGGTAAGCTAAATGTCAATACTGTGAGATGAAAAGAGTGATTTCGCTAATTGCGATATAGTTTGTGTGCTGTCCATTTTTTTGTACTACCGAATTGTTATATGGATATAGTGAGACAAGTTTCTAAAGTTTTAGATACTTGTCGAATAGTGAACCAAAAGTAGTAGAAGATTTTGTGCGAGCATTGAAATTGAAGCAGTGAGATTGAATGAAAATTTCGACTTTTTCTACGCAACATTCCGTATCTATTGATGCATTATTAATAAAAAGTTAATTTTAATTTTCGACAACAAGAACCATTAATCTATTTTATTTGCAAAGCAAACACAACAGTCATAAACGCATGTTGTATTTTGTATAAATGCCTCATAAAATTGTATTCATTTAGTTTCAGCTTTTTAGTATTATAAACAAAATATATATATACATTTATAAATATATAATCTTCTTGAATATAAAAAAAGAGTTGATTTAAAATGAAAAATAATATTATAAAAAAAGCTGGGCTTTACATTAGAACTTCGACAGACAATCAGCAGGATTCGATACAATTGCAAAGACAAGAACTCCGAAATTATTGTCAATCAAAAGGTTGGGTCGTTCATGAAGATTATGTCGATTTTGGTTTCAGTGGAAAAAACACAGAACGCCCTGCATTTCAAAATATGATGCGAGATGCAAAGGAAGGTAAATTTGACATTTTGCTAGTTACTAAAATTGACCGATTTGCCAGGTCTATAATCGACTGTCTTGTCAATGTTGAGAAATTGGAATCATACAGTGTATCATTTGCAGCTACTGGTCAGCCAATCGATACGTCATCTGCTATGGGTAAACTCACATTGCAGATTATGGCTTCCTTTGCAGAATTTGAACGTTCAATAATTAATGAAAGAATGACGGCTGGGCGAAAGGCTGCGGAGAAAAGGGGTGTAGTGTGCCATCGACCAAGAAAAGATATTCCAAAAAAGAAGCTTGAAGAACTTGTTGGAAAAGGATTGTCAGCAAATGCTTGTGGAAAATTCTTTGAAGTTACAACTTCGACTATAACTCATAGATTGATAGAGTATGGTTACGTGTATGAAAATGGAAAATGGGTAGAAAAATAATATACAAATTAAATATATTATGTATATTACATTTCGAAAATACTCTTAATAATGCAATTTGAACAAATAAATTTCTCCTGTTGAGTTCCGATTTGTCCAATATTCTCCTTCCAAATCGTTTTCATCTTTGCCTACCACACTTAAAAGGGTAGTTCCATCGTGAATGGGGCTCCTATTTCTTATGTTTGATTTTGGTTTACTCAAATATGAATAACATAGTCTTTTTTCAGAGATTTCATTATTAACAATAAATGAAGCAGAATAACTATTACTTTCCATTTCATTACTGGTAACCTTAATGTGGATGCTTAAAAGTGTCTGTTTTATTTTAACATCAATATCAACTGGATTATAAACTTCATTGGTTGCAGGATTTATGCTATTTGGAACAACTTTCCCTGACCAATTGCCTGATAAATTAGGAAATGGAACAAGCCAATTCCTAAATAAACTAAATTTCCATAACCATTTTATGAATATTGTCCACAATACTACATTGATTGTTACAACTTTGGGAATTTGAAATAAAGCGTTTTTTGTAATTTCTAATGAACCTTCAGAATACAATATTAGAAGAATCCAAGTAATAAGGGCGAAAGCTATAGATAACGAAGCATAATTTTTTAAATTATATTTTTCCATAATCATCAATACCCGATATAATTCCAAGCTCCGACTGTAAATTTATTAACATCTTCAAAGTTCCAAGGTTGGGAACTTCTAAATAGATATTTCAACTCACTGACTTCTCTCCATTCGCTGCATTTTTCAAATTCTGTTGTGTTTTGATAAAGAAATACCAAAGTGTTCTTGATTGTATCAACATAATTTGTATTTGTAATTATGTGATTCGGAGTATTCCAAATTAGACATTCAATCAAAAAAGAAGGTATTTTGTGCGATACTTCTATGCCATCGTCTTGCATATCCACATTTAGTCTTTTTAAAATTCGAACTACTTTTTTATACCTTCTGTTAGTATCAGTATTCTTACGAACTCCATTTTCATAATGTTGTTTAGGCCAATTTATAATTTCGGTTCCATCTTCACTTCTAAACTCTGTTCCAGATAAATAGTTTTGACCATTACCATTATACCTTCTATGTTCAAAGCAAGCTACGACATCGGCATCAACCCTGTAAGTATTGGAATGAACATCAAATGCTTTGTTGCCTTTTGTCACTCCGGCTGTTCCAAATTTATTAATTAGTGCCCTTTCAACATCATCTTTGAAATTAGAAAACGTATATTTAGAATCTACAAAGCCAAAATCACTTTTATTTTTTCCATTTGGAAAATCACAAAAATAGGAATCCATGTACCTAATGCATATATCGACATCACTATTTTGTTTCACATTTGTATTATTAGAATAGGAGCCTTGTGCGAAAATCTCGATGTTTATTTTTGATAATTCATCATCATTCCTAATAGCATCCCGAATCATTCTTTCAGCATTTTCGCACATTGCCTCTTCTGTATCGCTTGGTTTTTTTGTCCATAATCTAAATTTATTTTCCCAATCTGTGCTCATCTTTAGCTCCTTTTCACCTGTGGTTAAATGCTTTTACTGTAAAATCAATAGATGAGAGGTCATATTCTTACTACATATAAAAGTTTTGATGTATTTTTAATAAAGGACTAAAATGTTTTCTATATATGTTGAAAATATCAGTTACAAGATTTTTAAAATTTATTATTATATTCAATGCCTTAAATTAATCCAAAATAGACCCGCTAATAGATTTCAACGATACTTTTACAGAAACAAATTATTCCTTCATCCCAAGGTGCAAAAATAGTACTTACCCTCAACGAACTAAGCACCCATTTATTAAAGGCAGCAGACATCCTGCGAAGCTCTATTGACAGTTCCGAATAACAAGCAGTACATATTTGGTCTTCTCTTCCTGAAGCGTCTATCTGACCAATTTGATGAGAATGCGAAGAAAAGGATTTGTTGAAAATGAATGAAGCACAGTTTCTATTGTACGTATTATGCAAGGATTATATCGGATATTGAAAAAGATTTGATTGAACAGCATGTGGAGAGTTTGATGGGAGTTTGAAGAAGATAGATTTACATCCACCTGATTTAATCTTTTATGCTTGTTATCAAATTTAGAATATTCTGATACATGAAACATTTTAATATATTTAAACTGCTAATTATTTATACAACTATTGCCATTATTTAATAAATTTTAGAATTTATGGCAAGAGTTTGATACATATATGGATTTTATCTTAAATTTATAAAAAAATAAAATGTGGTAGAAGTAAATGAATAGTCTCTCTTTGACATCACAACAACAAGAAGCTATCAAGTATGTAGATAGTCCACTATTAATTATTGCAGGCCCTGGAACTGGAAAAACAAGAGTTCTTACAGAAAAAGTAATTTTTCTCGTTAAAGAAGGATATGACCCTAATAGAATAATTGTCAGTACATTTACCATAAAAGCAGCAGAAGAACTTAAAGACAGATTACGTAAAAGTTTAGGTGATGCTGTAGAAAACATGCAAATTTCCACAATTCATTCGTTCTGTCAAAAAATGCTTCAATCTTTTCCGGAATATCATAATTTTGGTAATATTTTCGAAGTAATGGATGATTTAGACCAGTTTATCTTTGTAAATAAGAATTTTTGGAATTATGGATTAAAAGATTATGCAAAGGACATTAAAGTTGCTGAGCTTATAAACTTTTATAATAAATGTACTGAAAATGATGTTGACCCAGTAAAACTTATAAACTACTGCAAAACAAACAATCTGGATAGTTTTAAAAAAGCAATTGCAAAAAGTTACCAGATATATCTGGGGAATATTCTTGACCCAAATAATACAAGGCTTGATTTTGCACTTCTTCAAAGAGAATTCTATCATTTGCTTCAACAAAGTCCAGACGTTTTGCAGATTGTAAGAGATTCTCACGACTACATACTAATTGATGAGTACCAAGATACAAATCCAATCCAAGATGCTATTTTCAAGCTTATAAGTGAACCAAAATTTAATATTACTGTTGTGGGTGATGAAGACCAGAGTTTGTACAGTTTTCGAGGGGCATCAATCAAGAATTTTAGAACATTCCTCGACAGATATCCCAATGCAAAAAAATTGGTATTGGAAGAGAACTTCAGGTCAAATAAAGAGATAGTGTCTATGTTTGACGACTTTATGAAACCTCACAGAACATTTAAAAAGAACATATTTACAAATAATCCAACTTTTTCAAAGCCAATATACATAACTGGAGACTCAAAGCAGTCTGAAGCTGAAAATATTGTTCAATTCATAAAAAGTGTGGTCAAGAATAATAACATCAAATATGAAGACATAGCCATACTTTTCAAAAGTGTAAAATTTCATTCATCATCTATTGTCGATGAACTTGAAAAAGAAAAGATTACATATATAGTAAAAGGAGATGGCTCACTCTTAGTACAAGATGAAGTTAAAGATTTGTTAATACTAATGGTATACATCAATTCACATATTCCAAACAAATATCAGAAAGAAAAGTATTTTGACAACAATATTCTTTATTCTAAATTTTTGGATTTGAAAGAAGACACAATTACAAAATTAAATCCAAAAATTGATATTTACAATCTTCTTGAGTCTTTTGACTATGATGAATTACAACGCTTAAATATTGACAACGAAGATTCTGATAAACTAATGGCTTTGAGGAATCTTAAATTTCAACAAACAAGAAATCCTATTAGTCAATTAAAGCTGTTTTATAAAATAATGGACGCAACTGGCTACCATTACAGATTATTCAAGAAATATCTAAAAGATAGAGACGAAACTGCAAATATGGCTATAAAGAATCTGGCCAAATTTTCAACTCTTATCTACAAATTCGAAGAAAATACGCATTCTAAACAGTTCAAATCTCTACTTTATCAAATTGGGACAATACCAGAAAACAAAATTGATGATGCTGCATCCTTTGAAAATATTAATGCAGTAAACCTAATGACTGTGCATCAAGCCAAAGGTCTTGAATTTCCTGTAGTGATTATGGCAGGTGTCACAAATAGGAGATATAATACGATAAATAATCGTGAAACAATTATAATGGATATACCAAAGGAATTAATGCTCGATAAAAATGACTACAATCGAGGGGAAGAAATAAGGAGAATATTTTATGTTGGAGTATCAAGAGCACAAAAACTGTTGGCCATAAGTACGATTGATGGACCTGGGAGTCATCCATCTAAATTCATTGATGAAATTGGGCAGAGTAACTTTATTAAATTAAACGATTTTAATAAAAAATTCACAGATAAAGACCATTATGAGCCTATAAAGGGTAAAACGAAATTAAGTTATTCTTCTGTAAGTGCATATATTGATTGCCCTTTTAGATTTTATTGTAGGGATTTTCTTGGATTCCAGACTCCAACAGATTACTATCAAGCATACGGTGTAATTGTTCATAATTCTCTTAAAAAACTACATGTTCTCATCAAAGAGGGAAAAGAAATTGATATACAAGATATCATCTCAATAGTTGACCTATATTGTAAAGATGATGATTCTCGAACTAAATGGCGTGATGAACTCATCACAGATTTATGGACTTACTATGAAAAGACTGATAACTTTTTGACTGAAGTTCTTGATATAGAACTTCCCTTCTCGTACATTAACAAAGACCTTTTAATAAGTGGTCAGGCAGATTTAGTTATCAAGAACGAAAATAATGAAATTGAGTTGATAGATTACAAATCCAGATATAAAGAAGGTCTTGGAAGAATGAATGTGGATATTCAACTGCGACTTTATAATATTGCACTTCAATATAAATATGATGAAGAAATTAAAAACATCAGTGCTTATACATTCAAGGATAATGAACGAACACGATTTATGAATACAGAAGAAGACCTTGAAAAAACCAAGACTTTGGTAACTTCAATTGCTGAATCAATTGATAATAAAGATTTTGGAAGAAACTGGCAAGGAACTTCTTGTAATAATAAAACTGGAAAATGTGAATTTTACCATATTTGTGATGGACTTGAAGGGGGTAACTAAAATGGTGGATGAAAAATTGATTGATACTAGTGCTGATAAGCTTAAATTACTGTTAAAGGATTTGTTCCAATTCGAGAACAATGACCTTGATTTTGGAATATACAGAATCATTAACATCAAGAAAAAAGAAATATCTGAGTTTATTAACAAAGACCTTTTTGAAATTATAAATGAAAAAATCAAAACGGTTGGAGATAATTCAGAATTAAAATCCAATCTAGAAGCATTGAAGACAGTGATTGAATCTGATTTTGGATGCGAAATTCTAGAAGCAAAACAGAAGTATGCAGAAGTTCCAAAAGTACAATCTTATCTTGAAAAAGAAAAAGAAATGAATCTGGTTGACAAAGAAAATTATATCGAAGAAGAAATCTATGATGATATAATTAGTTTCTTTTCAAGATATTATGACAAGGGCGATTTCATTTCCAAAAGAAGATATTCTAAAGATGCAAAGTATGCAATTCCTTACAATGGTGAAGAAGTCTATCTGCATTGGGCAAATAACGACCAGTATTACATCAAAACTGGTGAAAACTTTAATAATTATTCATTTAAGACTAATGCAATTAAAGTTGATTTTGAAGTAACTAGTGAAGAAGTTGATATTGAAAAAAACAATATTAAAGATTCGGAGAAGAAATTTTTCATATTCAATGAGGCAGAGTATGATAGCAGGACTAAACACCTCAATGTAAAGTTTGGATATAAAGGTTTAACTGGTGAAGAGGAAGAAATAATTAAAGACCTTTCCGGCAAGAAAAGACTGGGGAAGGATGAAGTAAACCAGTATAATTTAAAACAAATCAATGAGAAAATCGGTATTTATGGTTTAGCAGATTTACAGAAAAAACACATTAAGATGGATGGAGACAAGTCTGAAAAATCAGAACTTGAATGGCATCTAAATAAATATACTACAAAGAACACAAGCGATTATTTCATCCATAAAGGCCTGAAGAAATTCTTATCTCAAGAATTGGATTTCTATATCAAAAATGAAATTCTTCATATTGATGATATTGATTCAAAAGAAGACTTAAATATCAATCTCAAAAAAATAAAAGTTTTCAAAGAAATATCTCTGAAAATAATTGAATTTTTAGCTCAGATTGAAGAGTTCCAGAAAAAAATGTGGGAAAAGATGAAGTTTGTTACTTCAACTGATTATTGTATTACACTAGATTATATTGATGAAAAGTATTATCCTGAAATACTTAAAAATGAAAAACAGATTGAAGAATGGAAACAACTTTATTCATTTGGTATTGATGTAGAAGTAAATAACGTAAAAGGAAATCTTACAGGAACAGGAAAATCTGATGAAGGACTGAAGATAGAAGTTCTCAAACAAAATCCAACACTTGTTATTGACACGAAATTTTATGATTTGGATTTCAAATATCAAATCTTAAGTGAGATTGATAATCTTGATGACAAAACTACAGGTATACTCATTAATTCGGATAATTTCCACGCATTAAATTTACTTCTCAACAAATATGAAAAGAAAATTAAATGTTGCTATATAGACCCCCCATATAATACAAAGGCAACTCCAATTATTTATAAAAATGAATATAAAGAATCGTCTTGGTTATCTTTGATAGAAAATCGATTAAAGGTCGCAATCCAGTTTTTAGAAGAAGAACAAGGAGTTTTTAGTATCGCAATAGATGATACTGAACTTGGAAAATTAACTCCTTTGCTAGAGTTATCACTACCGAACTATGAAGTTCAGAAAAGCATTGTTATCCATTACCCAGGTTCTGGAACTGGTCGTTCTAATGTAACGAGAACTCACGAGTATAATATTTTCTTAATTCCAAAAGGAGAGGATATCTTAAGAGGAAAAGAAAAGGAAGATGGAATAAGAGTGAGGAACTTTAGGAGGGCGGGAACCGGTGAAAATAATTACCGTACAGGAAGGCCAAATAGTTTTTATGCGGTATTGGTCAATCCAAATAATAGAGAGATTGTTGCATTTGAAAAACCACCGCAAGGCAAATACCCAACTAACTCTACAGATGAAGGGTATATAAGAATCTATCCAATTGGTAGTGATGATTCTGAGAGAGTTTGGACTTTGAGTTATGAAGGTGCGATAGAAGCTCATAAAAATAGCTTACTTCAATGCACAGATAATATGACTATTAATCGGCTATATAATGATGAAAAAGCAAGAGGTTTACTCGATAGCATTTGGTCCAACACCAAATTTAATGCAACATCACAAGGTACAAATTTGTTAACAAGTATATTTGGCAATTCGGATTTATTTTCATATCCAAAATCAGTTTATACTACGATGACTGCAATTGATTCTGCAACGTTTGAGAGTGAAAATGCAATAATTTTAGATTATTTTGCAGGTTCTGGCACAACTGGTCATGCTGTATTAAAGTTAAACAAAGAAGATAATGGTAACCGAAAATTTATCCTTGTAGAAATGGGTCACTACTTTGAAACCGTTACAAAGCCAAGAATTCTCAAAGTAATCTATTCTGATAATTGGAAAGATGGCAAACCACAAGATAACAATGGTTCCAAGAAACAAATTATCAAATATCAGACACTTGAGCAATATGAAGATTCTTTGAACAACATTGATTTCAAAGAACCTACCACTTTGGCCAAAGAATCTAAAGATTACAATATTAAATACATGCTTGAATTTGAAAGCAAAGGAAGCAATGTTTTCCTTAATCTGGATGCATTAGATAGTCCTTTTGAGTATAAACTCAAAACATATGATAATAATGAATTCAGGGAACATAATGTTGATTTGATTGAAACATTCAACTATATTGCTGGAATTGACGTTAAATCAATTCAAAGAAAACTAGATGATAATGAAGTATACATAATCGTCAAAGGTTACAGAAAAGACAAAGCTGTTATTATAATCTGGAGAAATAGGACAGATGGTTTTGAACCTGTAAGAGACAAAGAATTCATTGAAAACAATATTCTGAATGAAGAATATGATGAAATTCTTATCAATGGCAACTCATTGATAAAGAATGCTAAATCAATAGATGAAATCTTTAAAACAAATATGTTCAGGGGATAAACAATGGCCAAAGTTCAGAGAAAACTTCAGAATTATCTAATTCTGAATAAATACATGTCCTCAATGTTTGGATTAAGAGATATGAAAGAATTTAGTGCATTGTTAAAACCTATTCCAGATGGACTAAATTATCACAATAAATTGCATTTTACTGAAGTATTACAAAATTTAAAAATTACTGATGAATTCAGACAGAAACTCAATCTATATGATGAAAACATCCAGGAATATTTGAACCACATAAACCAAAAAAGAGACCCTCCAATTGTATTGAAATATTTCCAATACATGGCAATTCTGTTTACAGAAATATACCTTGATAAATACTACAATGAGTTCAATTCATTGTATTCAGAGTTTCTTACATTTGTAATGGCTCTAAATAAAAAAGAGAACAGCAAATATCCATATCCTAATAAAAAAGCCATGCAAAAATTGGCATTCTGGTCTGCAACTGGTAGTGGGAAAACACTTTTGATGCATATCAACTTTTTTACAGATTCAAAGGTATAATAATAAAAAATATGATAATTTTTTGCTTATTACTCCTAGTGAAGGGCTTTCCACACAGCACATGGACGAACTTGTATTAAGTGATATAGAGCACAAAAAGTTTGAAGCACAAAAGACACTTGAAGATTGGTCTTTAAAGAATCCACTAAAGGTCATAGAAATCACCAAGATTAAAAGTGAAGTCAGTTCTCAAGATGGGAAAACAATTCCAGTTGAAGCTTTTGAAGATGATAATATTATTTTCGTCGATGAAGGGCATAAAGGCCATTCCACTGATGCTCAGACTTGGAAGAACATGAGAAAAGAGCTTGTTGGTAAGAATGGATTCACTTTTGAATATAGTGCCACATTTGGTGAAATTATCGACAAGGATGAGACTTTCAACGAATATGCTTCTTCGATAATATTTGATTATCGCTACAAATACTTCTATGAAGATGGGTTTGGAAAAGATTACAGTATACTTAATTTGCATAATAAAGAAGATTACGGCGATGAATATTTTACGGGTTCATTACTCTCATTATATGAACAAAAAGTTTATTTCAAGAACTATGGCCGACAAATCAAGCCATTCAATCTTGAAAATCCTCTGATGATTTTTGTAGGCTCGAGTGTTAGTGGAAAAGCAAAAGAATCAGACGTTCTTCAAGTGGTTAAATTTTTAGCAAGGTTTGTAAATGAGAAAAAGAACTTCAAAGAATTAATTCAAAATATACTTACTGATAAATCAAGCCTTGTTGACACAAATGACCAGCCAGTATTTGCAACAAAATTTCCATACCTGAGACGTTTGAACAAAATCGACAAAATAGAGATTCATGAAATATATGAAGATATTCTTAAGGTCTTATTTCATGTCAAGACATCTAAAACATTGCAATTTGTTGAGATTAAAAATGCAGATGGAGAAATTGGGTTAAAATTTGACTCGGAGTATTTTGGAGTCATAAATATTGGAGATACGAGTTCTTTCATGAAACTCATTGATAAAGAGGAAGAAGATTACTTCTTTATTGCTCAAAAATCTAATTTTGAACAATCTTTATTTAAGAAAATTGAAAAGAAAAACTCACCAGTCAATTTCTTAATTGGTTCTAAAAAGTTTATTGAAGGATGGAATTCTTACAGAGTTTCAGCAATGGGTCTTTTGAATATTGGGAAAAAAGAAGGTTCTCAGATAATTCAATTATTTGGACGAGGTGTCCGGCTTAAAGGATATGAAAATTACTTGAAAAGAAGCTCTGCACCTGAATTCAAAAATGGTATGTTAGCAGATGTTAAAATTCCCGATTATTTGGAACTTCTTGAAACGTTGAATATTTTTGGATTAAATGCAAATTACATGGAAACATTCAAACAATCATTGAAAGAAGAAGGAATTGGAGAGTATGAGAGACTAACTCTTAAAATTAAACCAACAATGCCTGTTAGTGCTCTTTATGTTCCAAGAAGTACAAAGGATGTAAGTGATTTTACTAAATCTATACAGATAACAAATTTCGATAAATCGATTGCAAAAATTAAAATAGATTTAAGTTCAAAGATTGATGTTCTTGAATCAAGAGAAGATATCAAGCAAGTAGATTCTAGTTCCCCTATTAAAGAAAATACATTTAGTTCAGAACTGGTTGATTTGTTTGATATGGATTATATTTATCTTGAATTGCTTAAATATAAGGATTTAAAGAAATATACAAATTTATATTTTATCAAAGATGATTTGAGCAGTGTTCTTTATTCTCCAGATAAATATTCTGTTTTGTGCAAAAAAGAGATATTACAACTAAATGAAACTGATGAATTACAGAAAATTAAAAAGCTTCAAGACTAT
>Ga0255374_10018_pt1 | contig 22910 bp, 21 predicted proteins | sample ANMaggSeSYBR01H4_FD_182088 | JGI IMG/M metagenome (GOLD analysis project Ga0255374, IMG submission 182088) | Sediment cell enrichment communities from methane seep in Santa Monica Basin, California, United Staets - ANME aggregate JGI... | ecosystem: Environmental > Aquatic > Marine > Cold seeps >... | reverse complement strand
AATAGTAAAGGGTGGGAAATCGTCTACACATTCCAAGGAAGTTCTGACACCTCAACCTTGTACATTGAATACGTTGTTCCAGAGTTGACTTACGGTACAACCGTAGTTGAATATGTATACGAAGGTGGAACATTTACTTTCGACGAAACCACGACAGGTTCATACTATTTGAGAATTGGGACTGATGACAACTCATCCTGGACAGTAGAAATCCGACAACTTCTGGACTAGTTTAAAACCATATGTTCTTTTGCTAAGTACAGTTCAGATAGTAAGGACGCTACGTTTGGGGGACAGAGGTCAGGTTCAAGTCTTATTTGCCCCACCAACACAATTACTTCTCAACATTCTCTATCTCTATCCCACCCTTCAATAATATCTGGTTCATTCTCTTTACTGTCTCTACTGCTTCAGTACCATTCGCATACTCTGATAAGTAGCGGAAGTAACGCCGTATAATCTCTTGCTTTGCAGCTTCTCTACACACACTATCATCTACAATCCCTGTAGCTGCCATATTTACCCCCATATCGGTTGGAGATTTATAATTTATCACATTCCCTCCAGATATCCTCTTTAGAATACTCCTAAGTATTCTAAAGTTCACTATATCCCTATCATAATTAACTGCCAATATGTTGTATGCCTCTTTATGAAATGGGTCTATCATATTTATATCACCAATATCTGCAGTAGCCGCTTCATAAGCAAGATTTATTGGGTGATTTAAAGACAAGTTCCAGATAGGAAATGTCTCAAACTTAGTATAACCAACCTCAACTCCCCCCCTATACTCATGATAAATCTGACTTAAGCACACACCCATTTTCCCAGAGCCTCCACCAGGTCCTGTTACAACAACTAACTTCTTCTTAGTTTCAATCTTAGACTGCTTAGGGAGATTTAAAAGTACACTCTCCATATTTGTAGAATATTCTGGAATTACATTATGAAGAAATGTAACAATCCCCATCTTTTCCAACCTGCTCTTAAATATCTCAACCCTCTGCTCATCCGTGTAACGTGTTATAACAACATTCTTAATCCCCATTCCATAATTCCTTAAGCTATCTATCTCCTTAATGGCTTGATCATCATATGCCAATCCTGTATCACCTCGTATCTTCCCCTTTTCAATATCTTGTGCACTTATACAATAGATTATCTCTAAATCACCCAACTCTTTTAGAAGTTGTAATTTTGTATCAGGCCTATATCCAGGCAAAACCCTTACCGCATGCCTGTCATTAATTAATTTCCCACCAAACTCTAGATAAAGTTTATCATACTGATCTAAACGCTCCGTAAGTTTTTTCTTCTGGGCTTCTAAATATTTATTTGTATCAAACCCCTGTTTTTGAGTATCCATAATGGTGTTGTATGGTAAAAATAAAAAAGAGAGTTTTTTTTTCATAGTTCTTAAACTATAAAAACCCTCTTTAACAAAAACCATGAAAAGTATAGCATACTCTTCTGTACAACGTAAGCAATATATAGATCATCGCAATGCTTGACTTGGTGCCCCTTATATATATACTATAAATATACTATATACAATTGAAAGAGATTAATGAAAATATGCTGCCCTCCTAAAATCTTTCTCGTACTGTTTTTTATTCCACTAACACTGCTTTGTGTTCTAAGACCAATACCTCTACAAGCTGCCAGCACATCAATAGTTATTAATGAGATTGTGGGGAACCCCTCAGGTTCTGAGCCACTTAATGAATGGATTGAATTATACAATTCATCAAGTAACGAAGTGAATATGGCCGACTGGATATTAACAGACCTTGATACCTCTGCCTCTGGAAGAGGTACCTCCTTGTACCATGATGGAGTTTTTATATTCCCACCTCTTATCGTTCCACCGGGTGGCTATGTCCTCGTTTCTGTTGGGGCACATGCAAATGGACAGGGCTACTATAATAATGATTATCACTTTGATTTCGCTTCGGGAGATTACACTTCCACCTTATACTGGGGACGAACCTCCGGTGGCCTAAACAACGCTGGTGAACAAATTGTTTTACTTGAACCAATTGATGGCATACTCCCTATTTATGACGATACAAACAACTACATAAGAGGTACTTTAGTTGATTTTGTTACTTACGGAGGCATGGCATCCAGTGGTAATAACAATATTGCAATCGATGCAAACGCTAATGGTGTAATTGATGGAGATGAATACCCTGGAGGTACTGATTTTACCAATATTCAATCTGAAAGAGCACATGAACCAGGAACAAATTCTGACGATTCTTCCATAGCACTTGATCCAAACGGTGATGATCAAGATGGTAGTTCAGACTGGCAAGATATCACTGCTGGATTTGCCACACCTGGAACTTCTAATGACGGAAGTACCGGACCAAGCTCAAACACCTTGTATGAAGAACAGTCGGGCCTAATTATCAACGAAATCGTATATAATCAGGCAGGTGGAGATGCTTGGCTGAATGAAGATGACGAACAGATTGAGCTATACAATCCAACAACGGAGCCAATTTATATTGGGAATTGGGCAATTACCGACTTAAAGACAGCTACAAGTGGTGGTAACCATGACACATACGACTACAACTATCATGATCATGTTTTTATTTTCCCTGGGTTACTTGTTCCACCCCAAGGTTTCGTTGTTCTTAATTTAGGCCTGGAGAGACCACAAAGCGATTGGAGTTTCGAAGGTGATAATATGGTGACTATATATTGGGGACGTGACAGATGTATTCTCAATGACGATGGTGATGAAGTTGTCCTATTGAGTCCCATTGATTACACAACCCCCGTCTACAACGATACTACGAATGTGTTGAGGGGGAATATCCTTGATGTAGTTATCTACAATTCCATAGGCTCTAATGATGGGAATGATATTATAATTGATTCTAACGGAGACAATGATGGCGACGACCCTGGTGAGCATGCTGCTGGAGGATTTCTTAACAATCACACTGCCGCAACCCACACCGGCACCTCGCTAACAGGAGATGAAGAATCTATTGCTTTACATCACAACGGGGAGGATTCTGACAGTGATTCTTTTTGGTCAGTAGAAACACTTTCTACCTATTTATCAACTACACAACAATCAGCCACAAGACCTGTAAGTGGGGACATCTTTACATTTTACGGAGATGGTATAAGCATTGGGGCAAGAAACGATCAGCCAATTTCAATCATTACGGTTGCAAATACTGCTATTGACCAAACAGGGGATGTAAATGTTCATGAAATTGGTGATAGAATTCAATATACGATTACATTGGAGAATTCTGGGGACAAAGAAGATGGGATTAGCTTTGAAATCGATACACCCTCACGCACAACCTATGTTTCATCTTCTGCAACTTCAGGAGTTCTCACTATGAATGGCGACACACTCAACTGGACAGGATTAGTACCACGCACTAATCCAGTTACCCTCTATATGTACGTCGACATTGCATCAGATGACTCCCACAGCGGTGTCGTTAGTAGCCAAGGTATTGCCAGCTTTGATGGACAAGGTAATAATACCCAAAACACAACTTCTCTCTCAGATGATCCCGATACTCCCGACCAAGATGATGCTACTGTATTGGGAGTAGCAGACGATGGGGATAGTGGCTCAACAGAGACACTTAGTAGTACAGGGATTAACCAAATTGGACATATAAACTTTGCAAGATTACTAATACTGTTTTCTACACTAAGTCTTGCTATATCTCTGAGGTGGAAAGTAGAAATACCCTCCTCTTTTACTTAGGGAAAGCTTCAATCACAATACGTCCATCATCCGATCCTGCGAGAGTACATGTATACAAGGTTAGCCTGCTCTTTTCTGTTTGCTTCTCTATTTCCATTTGGTCTGGCTCTACAACATAGATATTCTTAACAACATATATATACATCACATGATTCCAAACAATTTTGATTTCATCATCCACTTCCAACTTATCAATATTATAAAAAGGAGACTTTCTTCTTGTACTATCTACTGTCAGCCCAAGTTCTTGCCTATGTGCTGTCAAAAGAAAGTTCCCCACCTTCTCTGGATCCCCCATTTCAGGGAATTTGTGATATACCCCTAGAGACAAGACTTCCTCGCCACCTTCAAAGATCTCCTCAAACAAATCTATCTTGGGAATAATAATCCAATTCTTTTCAATAAATTCTTCTTCCATACTACCTACCTCAACCCCATTATCAATCACGGAGATATTCGATACCTCCTTTGGAAGAGGCATCATAATTGATGGAGACATAATTAACACCATCAAATAGATTCCTATCAACAAACTCACTAAGGATGCAAATATTAAAAATCTACGAAGTCTAAAGGCGTTTTTATTAATTAGAGCCCTCACTTTCCTAACAAGAATATTATTGGAACTTTCCCTAAGGTAGGTCTCTGTTGTTTCCAAACACTAATTGGTTGTGTGATAATTTTTTCATTTTCTCCATTAACTTCAATTCCCAAACAAAGGATTGTGTCCTCTGGTAGTTCAAGTAGGGCCTTAAACATACCCTCATTTCTATATGGGGCTTCTATAAATATCTGGGTTCCTTCACCTTTGTATACTCGATGGAGTAATTTGTTTAAATCCCTTTTTCTTTTGTTTGATTTCCGTGCTAAGTACCCATTGAAGGTAAACTTCTCTGCGTATAATCCGCTTGCCATCAATGTAAGCAATATGGAAGATGGGCCAATCATTGGTACCACTTCTATATCCAGTTTCTGACAAAGCATTACTACATCCTCTCCAGGATCAGCAATACATGGAGTTCCTGCATCAGTCATTAGGCCCATATCATTACCTACCATTAGAGGCTGAATTAGGTCCTGTATTTCTTCCTCTTTGGAGTGCTCATCATATATTCCCATCTCTATCTCTTGTATCGGGATATTGAGTTTAATACTAGAAAGATATGCTCTAGCAACCTTTGGTGTTTCTACAATGAAGTGTTTGAGATTACCCACAATCTTTATATCCATTGGCAATATCGCACTATTGAAATCATCTCCTGATATTGGTGTTGGTATTAAGTAAAGTTTCCCTTTATTCATTAATATGTTCTATCAAATTTACTATCTATCTCCCCTATTCTCATTTTCCATACAATTGGTCTTCCATGAGGGCATGAGTAGGGATTCTCACAATCTAGTAGGTTGTAGTATATATCCTTCATAAGTGGAACCTCTAATCTTTGTCCAGCCCTAATACTGGCATGACAAGCCATAGTAGCTACCACATCCATTTTAAGCCTATCTAAGTCTTTCTTACTGTCCTCAATATCCATATGTGTGATATCTTCAAAGAGTTTAGTGATATCTGCATGCACAAATTCCACAGGAATAGATTTAACAATCAATTTATCCTTCTTAATTTCAATATCAAAACCGAGATTGTTTATCATACCCTTGTTCTCCTCTAAAAATTCAATGTCGGAGTGTGTAATACCCATCTCAGTTGGGACTAAGAGGTTTTGAATATCGGTATTCTTAATTTCTACACTCTTAGAAAGTTTCTCAAAGGTAATTCTCTCTGCTGCAGCGTGTTGATCTATCATCCATATCTCATCTTCAAATTCTACAATGATATATTTCTTAAATATTTGATAAAAAGAGAAAACCTCCTCTTTTTTGTAATCCTTGCCTTCTTCTTTAGACTCTAGGAAAGATGTTTGTATACCGATATCAGATGCGCCTAATGGTTTGGAGTCTTTTAATATAGCTTCACTGAACTTCAAGCTATCTTTTACTGTACCACCCTTAGAAAAGGAAATGTTCTTAGATGTAGTGTAATCCTTTGGCTTTCTAGAGAAGTCGGGAGTGTATTGAGCTTTACTATCATCCTTCCCAACATCTTTGTAGCTTACAAGATTTTCTATAGCTTTGGACACTGCCTGTTCTACAGCAGAGAATACTCTATATGGGTTTAAGAATTTCACCTCTTCTTTCCTTGGATGAATATTTACATCTACCAGTTCTGGATTAATATTAACTGCAATTAGGAAAGGGACTTTCTCTCCATGGGGAATATATCGCTCATAGCCCTGTATTACAGCTCTAGCAATCCCATTGTCCCATACGCTTCTTCCATTCACAAAGATATGTTGAAACTTAGTTCTTTTCTTGTGATCTGATGGATGTGCAGTTAGACCAGAGACCTTAATACCATTACCTTCAAAAAACACTTCTTTCATCCTATCTACAAAATCTTGTTTAAGTACCTCTTTTACTCTACCTTTCTCCAATATTCCAGCATTTGCTTCTTTAGATAGAAGATTAATGACCTGTTTGTCATCTTTAAAAAATTCGAAGTGAATATTGGGATATATCAGGAAGTAAGAAGTTAGCATATCTAGGATGTGCCTGTACTCTGTCTGTGTTGTTTTAAGATATTTCTTCCTTACTGGTATATTCTCAAAAATGTTCTCTACCTTTACTACAGTACCACTCTCTCTAGGAGCACTACTAATTCTTTGCTGTGAGTCAGTACTAAACGATATCTTGTTACCGACCTTCTCCCCCTCATACTTTGATGTCATACTAACCTTAGAGACTGCTACAATGGTAGAGAGTGCTTCCCCTCTAAACCCCATACTTAGCAAAGTATTAAGATCATCCATATCGGACAACTTAGTAGTAGTATGTGCTAAGAATATGTCAGAGAGATTCTCCTTGGGAATACCTACTCCATTATCACTTACTTCAATGAGTGACATACCTCCATCCCTCACTTTGATTGTAATCTTGGTAGCTCCTGCATCAATACTGTTGTCTAGTAGCTCCTTTACAATGGATGAGGGTCTTTCGATAACCTCTCCCGCTGCTATCTGATTTATCACTTCCTTTGTAAGTTTATTAAGCTGTAATTTCTTTTTCATACAACATATTGTAACACAACTGAAGTGTAGATATGTTAAAATTAGAGATGATTAAGAACAATTTCAAGCTACAATCAAAATACAAACCTTCTGAGGATCAATCTAAGGTAATTTCTCAATTAGGGGATGGTCTTGAGAAAGAAAACACAAAACAAACATTGCTTGGTGTAACTGGTTCAGGAAAAACCTTTGTGATGGCTAATCTCATTGAGCAGTACAACAAACCTACTTTGGTACTTTCTCACAACAAGACTCTGGCGGCACAGCTGTATGAGGAGTTTAAGGAGTTCTTTCCAAACAATGCTGTTAAATATTTTGTATCCTACTACGATTACTACCAACCAGAGGCATATGTTCCTTCTAAAGATCTCTACATTGAAAAAGAATCTCAGGTGAATGACGAGATAGAGGCGATGAGGTCTAGTGCAATGAATGCGTTGCTTAATAGGACGGATACTGTAGTGGTTGCTTCTGTGTCTTGTATTTACAATATTGGTAGTCCAGAGAACTACAAGAACAAGGCTATCTATCTCAATATTGGTCAGAGTATTAATCTTGATACTCTTGCAAGACAGCTTATATTCATGAGATATGAACGAAGTACATATGATTTAGAGAGAAAAGGGTTTAGGATATCGGGGGATAATGTGGAAATATATATGCCATATGATGAGTACCCCGTAAGAATTGAGTTCTGGGGTAACGAGATTGATGCTATTTCTAAAATACATCCAATTACAAGACAGAAGGTTGAGGAGTTAAAAGAGTTGGATGTTTTTCCAGCTACACCTTTGGTGTTTGAAAGAGAGAAGATATTGGATGCGGTAGAGAGGATAAAGGGGGATTTAGAGAAGCGAGTAGATTTTCTTAAGAATATTGGGAAGTTGGTAGAGGCTCAAAGGTTAGAAGAAAAGACTATGTATGATTTAGAAATGCTTAGGGAGGTTGGATATTGTAAGAGTATGGAGAACTACTCCATCTACTTTGATGGTAGGAGTACAGGAGAACCTCCTTTTTCACTTCTTGATTACTTTCCCAAAGATTATCTTCTCTTAATTGATGAGAGCCATATCACTATTCCTCAGGTTGGTGGTATGTACAATGGGGATAGGGCAAGGAAAACCAATTTGATTGAGTACGGTTTTAGATTGCCAAGTGCATATGATAATAGGCCTCTTAATTTCGAAGAGTTTAGAGATAGACAGAGTAATACCATATATTTCTCTGCTACTCCTAATGAGTGGGAGTTAAGGGATAGTAATAAGCGTATAAGTGAATTACTAACTCGACCTACTGGTTTACTCGACCCTGTTATCGATGTAAGACCTACAGAGAACCAAATAGATGATGTAATTAGTGAGATTGGTAAGAATGTAGAGAAGGGACAGAGGGTAATTGTAACAACTTTGACCAAGAAGATGTCAGAAGATCTCACCGACTATCTCAAGGAATTAAATATCAAGGTACAGTATCTTCACTCCGATATTGATACTGTAGAGCGTGTAGAGATTCTTAGGAATTTAAGACTTGGTAAGTATGATGTGGTTGTAGGTATTAATCTTCTTAGAGAGGGTATTGATCTTCCAGAGGTTTCACTAGTACTCATCTTGGATGCAGACAAGGAGGGTTTCCTTAGATCCAAGACCAGTTTAGTTCAAACCATCGGGAGAGCCGCTAGACATGTAGAGGGTAGAGTCATCTTGTACGCAGACAAGGAGACGGACAGTATGAGGTATGCTATAGAAGAGACCAATCGTAGACGAGAGTATCAGATGGAGTACAACAAGGAGCACGGGATTACTCCAAAGAGTATAGAGAAAGAGATTAGGGATTCGTTAGTAGAGAAAGAGAAATTAGAGGATAGGTCTGTAGAGTTTGATATCAAAGCTCTTTCAGAGAAGCAGAAGAGGTTACTAATTAAGGATTTAGACTCTAAGATGTTGTTTGCTGCTTCTAACTTACAGTTTGAGAAGGCAGCAGATTTAAGAGACCGAATTAAAGATATTAAATTAAGTATATAAATATATGTTTGAATTTCTTAAAGGTAAAACACGCTATGCTCTAGCACTTGGCTCAGGTGGAGCTAAGGGTTTTGTACATATTGGTGTAATCAAAGCCCTTGAAGAGCTAGATATTGAAATCACCCATATTGGTGGTACCAGTATTGGTGCTCTAATTGGAGGAATGTATGCACTGTGGGGAAATATCTCTCAAGTTGAGACTATCTTTGTTGGATATGATACAAAACGATTACTTCAAATTTTTGGCAGTGATGTTGGGTTACTAAACGGCGTACTTAAAGGGGACGCTTTTATGGAAGAGTTAGAAAAGTATGTTGGTAATGCCAGTATTTCCGATTGTGCGATCCCTTTTATAGCAGTTAGTGTAAATATTCTAACAGGAGAGAAAGTTTATCATACTTCAGGGCTACTTAAAGATGCAATGAGGGCTAGTTCTTCTATCCCTCTTGTTTTCAAACCTTTCGAAAACAATGGTAGATATCTAGTAGATGGGGCTCTTGCTGAGAGTGTCCCTGTACATGCCGTTAAGAGTATTGGAGGGAGGAAGGTTCTTGGAGTAAATGTTCAGGGGTTATTTGAGGATGATGGTAAGAAACTTAATATTGCAGAGTTATCAAATAGGATATATTTAACAAATTTATATCATATTGCACAGAAGGATTTAGAATCTGCAAACAAGAAACTGTTTATCAATATCAAGAACAATTCTCTGAAGAAGATGGTAGAGAAGAGGGTTGAATACATTGATATGGGGTATAAAGAAACTCTTCGGTTATTCAAGTAAATATTGATAATTGTCTCTCTGGTTCATACTTAACTCTTTTGTTTTGAAAATTGTATTTCTTCTTGATATTTCTAATCTTAATATAGAAAGCATCTCTATAAACCTTTTCTACAAAAGCACCTTTATACATCCTCTCATACTTAGGTAGAAGTAAAGGGTATTCTTTTTTTAGAAATTTAAATACTTTTTCTTTTGTGTCTCCCTTTAGATTAAGGATAGCGGGTAGTACAAAGTCTATACCTGTCTCCTTAGCATTCTTAAATATATATTCTAAACTCTCCACATCATCTGTGATATATGGGAATATTGGCATCATTAGTATACCTGTACCTGCTTTAGTCTCTTTTTTAATTCTCTCTAGCATATTAAATCTTTTAATTGTTGGTGGAGAGTATGGTTCGAACTTTTTACGTTTTTTTTCTTCTTTAAAGGCAATACTGGATGCAATATTTACTACGGTTTTTTCAGACAGTTCTTTTATCAACTCTATATCTCTTAGTATAAGGTCTGATTTAGTACATATACATATTGGGTTTTCATACTTAATCATTAGTTTAAGGATCTTAGGCATTAGTTCTAATTTCTTTTCTATTGGTTGGTATGTGTCTGTTACTCCCCCAATATTTATCACTTCTCCTTTCCAGTTTCTAGAGGTTAGTTGTTTTTCTAAAACCTCTACTATATTTTCTTTGTAGTAGATATCATTGAAAAAGTCTTTTGAGTCTAAGTATTTATGTGAGTATTGAGCAAAGCAGTATATACAGTTGTGTTTACATCCTCTGTATATGTTTAGATCATATTTGTATGGTAGGTAGTTAGATTTGAGTTTGTGTAGGGCTGTTTTTGATTGGAGAGGTTTGTACATAGGGTATTATATCACTCCACAGACTACTTCTTACCTTTTCTTTTTATTAGTAGAATGATCTGATAGAGGAGTAATCCAAATATTCCTCCTAGGATTAAACCTAGTGCTCCGAAGATGATTACTGTAACTATAATGAGTCCTATTGAACCGAATATTGCGTCAAATCCAGAGAGTTCTGCCATTTGTGTTGGGAACCAGAATTGGAGACCATACATTACCGAAAGGATTGCTCCACCAACAGCCCCTATTACAATCACTAGGAAATTCTTCCCAGCTTTTTTAATTAATGATTCCTTTTTTTTCATTTATCTAATTACAAAATTTAATCCAACTATCCAAATTTCTATTCTTTAGTATACCAGAGTATTTATTATTAATCGCTTCTGAGCAAAAATCGTCTAAGTTTATATCGTTATCTGTATATTCTACCTGGAATACTGGCTTGTTTGCATCAATGAATGGTTTGAAGTCATCACAGAAGTTCCATATATGGCAGTCTTCTAGTAGAGCCCAGTCGTAGTGTTCTATTAGGTCTTCTACTTGATCAGGGTTGTTTTTCAAACCAATGCACATGTTTCTTAGGTGTACTTGTTTGGATATCCATATGTTAAATTCAAGTTGTTCTTCATAGGTTATATTAAATCCTGTGTCTTCCATATATCCTTCTATATTGTCTGGTTCTATAGCATCACATCCTTTTTCTTTAGCAAGATCAAATCTTTTCTCAAGGGTATGGCTAAAGAGTTTGTAGTTAGATATATCTAGCCATCTTTCTCCTTCCCATCCTTCGTATTCTTGTCCTAGGACTTCTTTAGGGAAGAGTTCTGCATCATCACGGTAGTCTTCCCATGCTCCTACGTTGATGTAGCAGATTACTTTCTTACCTTCTTTGTGTAGTTGAGTTATTGTTTCTTTTGGTGTTTCAAAGAGGTCTATATCGTAGATATCCGCTTCTATACTCATATCTATTGGATAGGCAGAGAGTTGCCATTGTAGTGTGTTTCCTATCTGTGGGGACCAGTAGTTAGTTTCTTTCTCCTTAGTGTAGAGAAGAATACTGCCTAGTATGGAGAGGGTTAGGAGGATTATTAGGGTTGTTTTTAGGTGTTTCATTGTATTGATTTCGTGAAGTCGGTTACAATCTCAATTTCGTGTCCTTGGAGAGTGTTGTTTCCTCCAAATTCTAGAGTCCCTTTTACAAACTCGCCGTTTAGAACTGTTGGGAGCCAGAGCTCATCACCATCCCACATCAAATCGTATGGTATTTCATCTACATTAAACCATTGAGGCTTCATCTCTTCGCTTTCTGAGGGTTCATTATCCCAATTCTCAGTTAGATAGACATGTGTCAGTTGATTCCAGTCTGTATTATCAGGGCATGTGAATGTTAGTTCAGCTACTTTCTGAAGGTCTAGTACATATACTCCAATTTCTTCTTGTGCTTCTCTTCTTGCTCCTTGTTCAATTGTTTCTTCTATCTTGTCTCCTACCTTTCCACCTACTCCATTCCATTTGTTAATGCCGAAGCCTCTTTTCTTCATAGCGAGGCATACTTCAGATATCTTTCCTTTGTTTTTCTTTATAAGGAAGACAATAGTTACATCACGAAATTTTTCTATACTCAATTTGTTAATTTGTGAAAAGTTATTTAAGTCTCTTTATCTCTTTTGCATTCTTCTTTGTAATTACCTTTGTTCCTGTCTTCTTCTCAATTTCTTTTCTAGCATTACCAGCAATCTCACCACCATCTTTCGCTATATCCTTACTTTGTTTAAAGTCTGTTGGTTGTTTTGTTTTTCATTGGTATATTTTAACATAGCTGTATTGAGTTATACATTGAATAAGAGGGTAGTTCATTAGGATTTAACACTTCTGATTTATTAATCCCCCTATATATTGTAAAATACTCTTATGGGACAAAGAGTGATCACTAAAACAGACTTCATGTCATATCTAGATGCTCCACGTCATTTGTGGGCAATAAAGCATGGGAAAATGAGTAAGAAAGAAATAGGAGCTTACCTTGGCCATCTCTATGAACAGGGATATATGGTTGAAGAACTTGCAGTACAATATATTAAGGAACATCTAATTCCTCAGTACAAAGTAGCAAACGAGGATATATTACTCCAGCTATCACAGACTGAAGAGCCTACAAATGATGCAGATGGTCGCTATGAAGCACGTACAGACTTACTCATTAAAAACCCTACTACAAATAAATGGGATATGTATGAGGTTAAGTCTTCTACTAAGGTAGATAAAAAACATAAGTATGATGTAACCTTTCAGTCATTGGTATTTGAAAAGCATTACGATCTTGGTGATATCTATATCCTTCATCTCAACAAAGAATATTTTAGAGATGGTGAGATTTCTCTTGAGGAGTTGTTTGTTGCAGAGAATGTTACAGAGGTTGTAGAAGAGTTAAAAGATGAGGTAAAACAAAAGAGGTATGAAGCATATCTAATGGTAGAGACTGAAAATATTGAAGATGTAGAGAAGTGTATACGTCCTAAGAAGTGTCCCTGTATTGAATTGTGTCATCCTAACCTACCTGAGTACTCAATATTTGATATTAATAATCTTACTCGCAGTGAGAGGAAGGTAAGAGAGCTTCTGGAGGATGGTGTACTGGATATTATGGATGTTCCAAAGGATCTACCTTTGTCTGAGAAGCAGAGACTTCAGGTAGATGTTGCTCAATCGGGAGAGACAACTATTATGGATGTAGAGATCAGGGAGTCTTTGGATGAGCTTGTTTATCCTTTGTATTTCTTAGATTATGAGACTTTCAATCCTGCAATTCCTATGTATGATGGGTACAAGCCTTATGATCAGATGCCTTTTCAATATTCTGTGCATGTACTTAAATCTCCTGGTTCAGAGTTAGAGCATTATGAGTTTGTAGAGACAGAGGCTATTGACCCTATTCCTAAGATGTTTGATTCTTTAGAGAGTGTGATTGGTAGAGAGGGTTCTATTATTGTCTGGAACAAGTCGTTTGAGGCTACTGTTAATACTCGTGTGGGTGAGATTCATACTCGTTTTAAAGAGTTTGGAGAGAGTATGAATAGTAGGATGTATGATCTTATGGTTATCTTTAGGGATCCTTTGTATGCAGATCCTAAGTTTAAGGGGAGTTATTCTATTAAGAAGGTTTTGCCTGTATTAGTTCCAAATCTTTCTTATGATGGTTTAGATATTGGAGAGGGTTCTGTAGCTATGGCTAGTTGGAATGAGATGGTTTATGGAGAGGGGAAGGATAGGGAGAAGGTAAAGAAAGATTTGTTAAAGTATTGTGAGTTAGATACTTTGGCTATGGTTAGGATATGGGAGGGGTTGGTGAAGACAATCTCTCAAATCTGAACTATCTCTCATGCCTTCTTTTTCTTATAACATTAACGTTTCTACCTATTACTTTGCTTAAACAATTTTGATATAATAAAGTTATGAAAATAAGTTCATTATTCAATCTTAATAAAAGTCAATTCGAATTGGATTTTGTTGATATTGATATCGAACATGATACTCCCCTTTTTCTTGATCCTTTTCTAATTTCAAGACGTTCTGATTCTCATTCTCAGATGGTAAATGCAACAATTAAGAACTACTTCCAACACTTAATTAGTTTAATCAAAACAGGAAACCTTAATGATGCTAAAGGAATCTTTAAACACCTCGATGAACCTAATGATACTTGTTTTGGTTTCTCGCATGATACACCTTGTGGGAATGGGATTGGTCCAATCAATCAAGATGACATACTTCAAAGCATAATTAATAGTAAAGCTATAGAATCTGGACTCGTTGAGGATCTTGAAGATACGGCGATATTTATTGAAGGAATTGGGAAAGATAAAGTCTCAGATATGACAACACAAATCATCCGAAAAGATCTTTTACAATATACTAGAGATCAATGTAACCTTTGGGATATTCCACTCACAAACAACGTTCCAAGTGGATTTTTTTGGGATATTACAAGTAAATCATGGAAACAGACATTCACAACTCGTTTAGTTGCAGATAATAAAGCTTTTTTATTAATTCCAAAATATTTGGTCTCTTATTATAAAGATTTTATTGATCAACAATATCACCAACATTTCATTTTGAATTATTTACAGGCAGAGCATCTAGAAAACAATACTAGTTTAGTTCACACAAAAAAACTGAAAAGTGGGGGAATTACAAGACGAGTCCATAAAAAAGATCTAAAAGATTCCGAAGCACCCTTAACAAAAGAATATCTCAGAGATTTTACTAAAAAACATCCTGAGATCTTCCAGTACTTTCAGGAAAGGAAAATGGCTACTATATCCTCTTTGACTAATTCCGAACTTACAAAAGAGAATTTGTCTCAAGTTGTAGATTTTTTACTATCAGAACTTAATAAAATTACTCCAGGACAAAAGGATGCAAATAAGTATCATAATTTAATGATTGGAATCTTAGAATTGGTTTTCTATCCTGATTTGATGAATCCGATAAAGGAAACTAACATACATAAAGGAAGAAAACGTATTGATATTGTATTCGATAATGGCGCTGACGCGGGATTCTTCCACAGATTACATGATATTCATAAAATCGTCTCTAGCTTTATATTAATTGAATGCAAAAACTTTTCTTCAGATCTTACCAACCCAGAGTTGGATCAGTTGATTGGGCGATTTGGCGTGAATCGTAGTAAGTTTGGCTTTCTACTATGTAGACATCTAGGTGATACCAAACTGTTTACAGAACGCTGCAAGGATACATGGAATGACAAACACGACCTTATACTCCCACTTACTGATGTTGACATTAAAAATATGTTAATAGGAATAAAAAAGGATAATCTAACCGTTATACAAGATTTATTACAAAAAAAGGCACGAGAGATTATGATGTCATAATTATATGGTATTATTGTGAAATAAGTTCAAAAAAGATTTTATGCTTAATAAAGACATTTTACATATTGTCGCCGAGACCTTACATCCAACTACAGAGATTTCTTTAGAAACATTAACCCAAATATTTGAGGGTATAATTCTTGACAAAAAGAAATTTAACCATGCTTATTTGACACTTTATATGTACGAGAAGTTTTGCAAAACAAGAGACGTTCAAACACGAAAGACTTCTGCAAGAGATTTTGAAGACTTTGTTGCAGCAATTTCAAATGGAGAAATTGCAGATAGCTCAACGAGACACAACAGTAACAATCACGACATTCTTGTTGAAAATAAAGCAATCACAGAATGGGTTATAAACAATAAAAGAGAGAAGGCTGATATCAATTATCCTAACAACTATAGCATTACTATAAAAACACTTGTTGAAAGTAATAAAGAAATTAATATGGGTGCTTTTGAAAAAACAGCTTTATTCGCCGAATTTGGAGTAGTTCAATATTTAGAAGAAAGAAGAAGTTCTACTAAAGGCACTGGCCTTGGTTCAAAACCTCAATTATTTAAACTTTTATCTATCCTTCAGAGTAATGGATCTTGGGACAATTTTGCTAATCGTTTTATAAATATGGCAAAACACATCTACTCTGACGATATTATCGTATTTATAAAAAGTGAAAAACACCCACTTATTTATTTAATCAGTTCAGACATTTTTAATAAAAAGATGGCTGAAGCTGTTCAAAGCCCTCAAAGCTTTATCAACATTGTTAATCGTTGGGAAGGAAATAACATTCGAATGAATAGAGACTCTATACTGCATAAAGTAATTCCTCTTCAACTTAATTTTAGTTATCTGAACAAACATATTATTTCTCAAATAAATACAAACCTCTCTACTATTACAAAAAACTTTGTTTTATATATTGAAGATAATCATAATAAGGAAATTTACAAACAAGAGATTTTTGAATTGTGCGAAGAAACGTTGTCTGGTATCGATAATAAATTGTCCGAATTAATTTAACTATGAAAATAATTTCTCTTTTTGCAGGTTGTGGAGGGTTAGACTTAGGCTTAAAGGACTATGGGCATAATCTCATATGGGCAAACGACAATGACAAGAATTGTGTTGAAACATATGAAAAGAACATTAGTCAGAGAATTATCTTAAAAGACATTTACGATTTGGATATTGATTCCATTCCAAAAGGTGATGTTGTTGTTGGAGGTTTCCCCTGTCAAGGATTTTCAATAGCAAATCCCTATCGAACCGTAGAAGATAAAAGGAATTTATTGTTTGTACCAATGGCAGAGATAATCAAATCCAAGAGACCTAAATATTTCATTGGAGAGAACGTTCAAGGGTTAACAAATACCGGTGGATACGAGACATCGGCAGACAAGAAGAATAAAACTGGTCGAATGTTTAAACTTGTATTAAGAGAATTTTCTAACTCTGGATATAAAGTGTTTTGGGAAATAATTGACGTTAGCAAATTAGGTGTCCCTCAAAAAAGAAAAAGAATAATAATTTTTGGTATAAGAAAAGATTTATTTGACAAAAGAGTTCCCAAACTCTTTTACTCTGATACAGAAGCTCAGGTAAAAACCATTCGTGATGCTATCTCTGACTTACCAAAAGATTTCTCTGATACAATCCCCAATCATACAGGCACTAAACACAAGGTTAAAATCAATGGATATATTGGTAACAGAGCCACAAAATGGGATGAACCTTCTCCTACTATTGTTGGGCGAGGTGGTGGAACAGGTGGACCAGTTATAATCCCACATCCAGATCTACATAGAAGATTAAGTATAAGAGAGTGTGCAAGAATCCAAACATTCCCAGATGATTTTATATTCCAAGGTAGTAATAGCTCACAATATCGTCAAATCGGAAACGCTGTGCCTGTTAAACTTGGTTATTATCTCGGAAGACTTCTAGATGATTATGATAACAAAAACACCTCTGGAGAGAATTTTATTGAGTTCAAAGAGTTTCTCGACAATACTTACGAAAGAGAACTTTTCTCAAAATAAACTGCCTAATTCTAATTTGGTTGCGGGACATAGACTCGAACTATGATTCTCGGCTTCAAAGGCCGGCGTCCTACCATTAGACGATCCCGCATTAATTTGTAATTATACTACAAAACACCCATATTGAAAAAATATCACTTACAAAGTAATCTTAAGTAATGAAAAAGAAACCAAAAGATAAAGAAGTCCTCTTTAAAACTAAAGACAGTAACCTAAAGAAAACAAGAAACAAAAGAAGAAGAAAAGGACTCCTACAAAAGATTAACACTAGAAAAATACTCTTCTACACTACAATACTACTCATCTGTATAAGTACTGTATTTGGACTAATAAAGATACTCACTAAAACAACCATAGACGAAGAAACTAAAGTTGAAACAATACTAGGACTAGAAAACATACCAATATATCCTAACAGTATCTTCCTCTACACTAACAATATGGACAACCAAACAGTAAAAGATATGCTAGCAAGTGGACAAAGTGCGTATGAGATAATGGATAGAAGCAACTTTGAGGATGTAAAAGAATACTACGCAAGTGAATTAGTAGATAAAGGGTGGGAACTAGTACTAGACATTAAGATAGGAAGTGAAGGAAAGAAATATGGACAATATTGGGTAAACAATGAAAAAGGACTAAGAATATACTCTAAAATCAATGATATATGGTATGAATATATCACCATTGAAGAAGCTAAGAACGGATTGAGTAATAGGATAAGCAATGAAATAGAAATAGACATGCTACTAGCAGGAAGTGACAACCAAGAACTACTACCAGACTACCCATGGCAAATTAAAATACCGAAGGAGTACCTAGTACGGTATGAAGTATCTGAATTTGAAGACCTAAGGGCTGTTAATTTCCAAAAGATTACTACCGGTAACTACATTACAATATATCCCGTAGGATATTGGGGAGGCAAAGCCCTAGACTACCAACTCAACGATTATATAGATATCCTAAGTACAGGCAGTGAACAATGGGGTGTAGTGAACACCTTTGTAACTACCTTCAGAGGAAACTCTTCTCTTAGCGGAGTTATATCTTCTGATACAAGACAGAGAGAGATTCTAATACTCAAAAACGGTAAGAATTTCGTAACATATATTCTTAGCACAGAGGATAAGACAGATCCACTATATCAATATATTATTGAAAATATTAATTATCTTGGAGAAGACTCTTAATACTCTCTGAAACCTTTTTATTCCTTACTACCTCATCTATCTCTTCAACTGTTGCCTTCCTTATATTCTCAATACTCTTAAATTTCTTCAACAACCCCACTCTCCTCTTCTCCCCTACTCCTGGTATTTTTTCTAAAACAGACCTTTTACCCTCCTTAATTGCTCTCTTACGATAGTGAGTAATTGCAAACCTATGTGCCTCATCCCTTAGATCTACTAGTAGTGCTGGGTTTACTAAATCTATGGTATATATCTCTCCATCTCTTACAATCCAAAACTCATCTCTTGATTTAAGACCTGCTCTTTTAAGATGTTGACCTTTGGAGATGCCCATAAGGATGATATTTTCTGGAATATATCTCTTTACTACCCCTAGTTGTGATTTAGCACCGTCAAGTAAAACGATATCTGGTTTAGTTCGTAAGCTTTCATCCTCATCCTTACCAATATGGCTCAATCTCCTCTTAAGAACCTCTTTGAGCATTGCAGGGTCGTCAGGAGTATCCTTTCCCCTTATCTTAAATATCCTGTATTGAGATCTAGAGAGATTCCCTTCTATGGATACCACCATTGATCCATATGCATGCTTCCCTTGCATATTGGATATATCGTAACACTCTATTCGTTTAAGTTTATCTATATCCAATTCCATAGCCAATTCCTCAAAGCTCTCGTTTCTACTAATTTCCCTCTTAGCTTTGTAAGAGGTTGCATCTTGATAGTAGTTAAACTCAATATTTTGACCCAAATATTCTAAATCCTTCACCCTATCCCTTACCTCCGCAGCTTTCTCGTACTTCTTCTCTTTAGAATATTGCTTCATCTGTTTTTTCATTTCTTTAAGCTGTCCTTTTTTACGACCATTAAGAAATTTCACAATCTCATTTATATTCCTTCTGTAATCTTCTTTAGATATCTTTCCTTGATATGGTCCTGGACAAAGTCCTAAGTGAAAATTAAGACATGGTTCTTTTTGACTCTTAGAGCATGTACAGAATGGGTAGAGTTTACGAAGATAGGTAAATACTCTTTTTACTGCTAGACCACTTGGGTATGGTCCAAAGAGTTTTCCTTTTTTGTATTCTTTGCTGTCTATACTTCTCACTATCTTTACCGTAGGGAAGTCTTCTTTGGTTGAGACATATATCCATGCGTATGATTTATCATCTTTAAGATCTGAATTGTATTTAGGTTTATATTTTCTTACTAATGCAGATTCCAAGACTAGCGCTTCTATCTCATTGTTAGTTTCTGTAATCTCTAGGTCTACAACTAATGGCATCATCTGTCTAATTCGAGGTCTGTCAAACATCTCTTCTCTGAAGTATGAATTGACTCTAGATCTTATATTTACTGCCTTCCCTATGTAGAGTATTTCTTCATCTTTACTTAGGAATTTATATATTCCCGGTACTAGTGGTAGTGAATCCAATTTGTTTTGTAATATTTCATTCATCCCACATTATACTCCATCTAGATATTGTAGTAATATATCTATATATGAGCACCTTACTTAAAAATGTTCCTAAGCTTCCTAATCAGGATGATTTTTTATTGTATTTACAGAACAATGCTTACAGTAAACAAACTATTTATAGCTACTGTAGGGATTTGTGTATCTTAGCCGTATACCTCTATACAAATAAGATTTCTTTTGAAAAGATGAGCAAAGAAGACATTAGCAATTACAAAGGATATCTTTTAGAGGGTAGGCATTTAGATGCGTTGGATGTAGTGAGAAAAGAATTTCTTACCAAGGAGGGTGAAGATGTTGAGAAATACAGGGAGGATTTTTTGGAGGATGTTTACAAGAAGGTATATGGTAGTTTGGGGATATTGGAGAGGCCACAGAACAGTAGGAGCAGAAGTGAGGGTGGTTTGGATGAGAAGAGTATTAATAGGATGTTGTCTGCATTTAGATCCTATCTTAAGTATCAGATAGGGGTGGATAGGGAGATTCCTTTTCCTCCTGATGCTGTTAGTTTGATTAGGACTAAGAAGAGAGTTAAGAAGGTTGCTACCAAGGAGGAGTTAATTTCTTTGATTGAGTCTCCTATGGAGTTTGAGAGAGACGAAAAGGTTGCATTGCGTAACAGGACTATGCTTGAGATGTTGTTTGCTTCTGGTATGCGTATTTCAGAGTTGATTAGTTTAGATTTGGAGAAGGTTAATGTAAATGGGAAGATGTATATATTGGGGAAGGGTGGTAAAGAAAGGGCTGTATTTCTAACTTCTAGGAGTATGGATTGGTTAAACAAATATCTTAAGGTGCGGTTGGAGTATGCCTTTACGGATAGGGAGAAGGGGGAAGAGCCTGGGGAGGTGGATAGGTTGTTTGCAGATTTAAAGGGTGGTAATGGTAGTAGAAGGTATATTTGGTTGATTGAGGAATACAGAAGGAGTAGATTCTTAGAGAAGTTTCATTCTCAGGCACTCTTTATACCTTTCCATGGTCAGAGTACTCGTAAGGTGGGTTGTAGGCTCTCTACTAACTATTTTCAGGAGAGGATAGCGGATTACAGGAGAAGGTTGGGTATACAGGTTCCTACCTCTGCACATAGTTTGAGGCATGGATTTGCTACATATTTAGCAGAGAATGGAGCTAGTGCAGCTGCTCTTCAAGTTTTATTGGGTCATGAGAGTTTAGATACTACCACTAGGTATGTTCATGCTAGTGAGAAGTTTGCTAAAGAGACTGTGAGTAAGTTTCATCCGTTGCAGTAGATTCTTCTCTTGTATAGAAGAGTGAATCAAGCCCTATCTTTTCTATATTTCTCATTAGTCTTCCATATTCGGAATCCTCAAGTTCGTCAGATAGTTTTAGGAATTTCATATCAGAGCGAGTTGGCTCAACAAACATCATTGGCATTTTGGTATCCTGTCGTATATCTGTAGGAGAGAGGTTGATGGATAAGGGGGTATTTTCTTTGGGGTTTTTGGATATCCCTATGGAAGCTACATCCAATAGTGTGGATAGATAATTGTATGTAGCAAAATTTGGTTTAGATGGGAAACTTTTCCCAGTACAATCGAAGATGTCTTTACGCTGTTGGTATTCTGAACATTCTCTTAGAAGTGCTTGAGCATATTCTTCTATGTCATGAGGTAGTGTTCTTTCTTTAATGGTTTCAGACATTAAGTGTTGCTTTAATAATTTATTATTATTCAGTATATACCACATCTATAGCATGAGACAAACCAAGTCCTTCAAGTGCGTTGTCTAGTCTTTCTTTGTGTTCAGAGGTTTCTGAGATTAAAGAGAATTTAAAACAATTTCCAGATGGTTCAAACTTAATATTCTCCTCGAACTTAGACGCTATCTCCGTCCAGTTTTTGTAGAAGGTCATTGGATCAGGGCAAGGCATTTCTCCTTGCGAGAGTATCCACTCCACATCTTTAATGCCTACGTCTGCTAATGTACCACAAAAGACATCTAGTAAAAAGCGATGGCATTCCCCTACTTTGACAAAGAGTGCCATATTTACAGGTGTCCATTTCGGGATCATTTCATAAGCCAAGAAGTCGCGTACCCAAGCAGCGTCAGGTGGTAGGAAAGGATATTGTTCTATGTTTTGTTTCTCAGTCATAAGACTCCTTTATTATCTAAACCTTTGGCTTATCTACCATTATTACATCAGACAAACCAAGTTCTCCAAGTCGATTAACTAACCTCTCCTCATGCTCGGATGTTTCGGGAATAATCCATATATCAAAATAACCCCGAGATTCTCTTTCCCTAATAATAATATTCTCTACATACTCCTGTGCTATTTCCTTACATTTCTCACAATATGATTCCTTATCCCAAAAATAGTACTCCATTTTTGTAAATTGCCATTTTTCTCTTTCTTTCCCCAATGTATCTAAAAAAATGTCTCCTAAGAAATTCCTAACCCTCCAATAATCAACAGATTTGGGAGCAAACAAGTCCATTGCTTTTTCTCTAGATATACCATTGCCTTTTTCGAAACATTCTAATATGAATCCCTTTGCGAAAACAGCGTTAGCTCGAAACTCAGGGTATTGGTCTATTACACGATCTTGTATCATAGAGATATCTCTATCAATTTAGTAGCCTATAATACATTATTATTAGAATTTCCTCAACCACCTCTTAGTCTCACTATCCATAGATATTGTCTTCTCTAAAACTTTCGTTGTAGTCTTATTACCTGTGTTAAGAATTATCTTCACAGCAACATCTCCTTCCGATTTCTTAATATA
>Ga0255374_10017_pt1 | contig 23563 bp, 20 predicted proteins | sample ANMaggSeSYBR01H4_FD_182088 | JGI IMG/M metagenome (GOLD analysis project Ga0255374, IMG submission 182088) | Sediment cell enrichment communities from methane seep in Santa Monica Basin, California, United Staets - ANME aggregate JGI... | ecosystem: Environmental > Aquatic > Marine > Cold seeps >... | reverse complement strand
AACATAATTTTATCGCAAGGAAGCACTAACCTGCTTGCTACTTTACATTGACCCTGATCTCAGCAACCAGAAATACTTTGTAGATTCTGAAGATATCGAACCAATGCAGTGAATCTGCTTGTTCACATTGATCCAAGGAGGAAAAATGTTTAATAATAATTCAATCCATTTGAGAAGTAGGTTTTCGCGGTGCTTTTCTCTCTTGTTCATATTGATGCTTACGGTTACAGGCAGCTCATGCGATTCTGCTTCAAAGGATTCGGATGGTCTTGAAATTGCCCTGGACAACAAGGATACGGGAGTCAGCACGTGGATTGAATATCCTCTGGAAGGGTGGATCATTCCAAATCAGTCCGTTTCTTTTGTTGTATATGCAGGCGGCGCTGAAGGTGTAATTGGCATTAAATTATCCCTCAACTGCCAGGCACTACCTTCCCTTGCGTTCAGCGACCTGAGCACAGACGTCAGCGAACGCCAGGTGCGTTTGGAATATCCATGGCAGCCGCCAGCCGAAGGACCTTACGTCCTTTCAGCTTCTGCCATCAGCAAAGCGGGCGGTGCAACCGGCGGCGCTTCGCAGGTTAATTTTTGTGTGGTTACATGTGAAGAACAGGAGACCACACCTACACCTGAGCTTGATTCACCTCCCACGTCTACCGCAACCCAAAAACCACAGCCGCAGGAAGAGGATGCACCTATAACTGCACCTCCTCCAGAGGAAGAAGATATACCTATAACCGAAGCTCCCCCCCCTCCGCCAGCTGACACTGACGGTCCGAGCATCGGTTCAAGCAGCCTGGTTTTTGAAAGCTGCCAGTTCTATGGCCAGGCCTCAATCAGCGATGCCTCTGGTGTTTCCTGTGCTAAATTTGGATTTAACCTCAACAATGAAGGATGGAAATGGGTCTGGATGCAGGACCTGGGCAGTGGGTTCTGGCAGTCTGAGGTTGGCATTTCCAAAGACTCGGTTATCGGTACACCAATCGAGATATACAATATCAAATCCATGCTGCCGATTCATTAGGAAATGAAACCTTCTCAGGTGTGAATACCCACAGTTACACCAGTTGCGATGGTTTAAGAATACACCCGATAAAATTTTGCACACAATCTAAGACAGAAAAAAAGTTATCAAAAGAGGCAGAGGATATACACTACGTCTTATCTTGAAAGAAGAAAAGTGGCTTTAATGGGGAACAATGAGAAAAACTAATAAACAGAGGCTTATTGTTCATTCAAAACTTTCTGTCAGCAATAGATAAAAAGAAACTCCGGCTTTAATTCATTTTCCTAATAAAACCATTATTGGTCTTTGATAACCACCTTCATAATGAACATAACTTTATTTTCAAATTATTAGCTTCGTTTATGATACTGTATCAACCTTGATGAAAATGTTTAAATCATAATCCTACAAATTAGATGATTTTCGAGAAGGGAAGTTCTGCAAAATTTCTCTTGATATCCATAATATAAAAACATTTATATCTTATATGGGAGTTTATGATTATTCCACAGATTCACCGTCAACTTGATGGCACAAATGAACTTAAATACAGAAGAAATGATATTTTCCTGTCCCATATAAAACCGCTAAATGATTTGGTGATAATCCACATATTGAAACTGCTTCTGCTAGAGATATAAGATTCTTGAAGTTCATTGAACTTTCTTTTTTTTATTCAATTTTTATTAATCTTCAATAAATTACATAGGATTGTTTATAAATGATATATTATTCAATTTGTTTGATTATCTTAATAATTTTTTGCGCAGTCACTTGAAGATCATATTTTTCTTCGATCATTTCTCTTCCCTTTGAACCCATTTCTTTCCTCAATAAAGGATTATTTTGTAATGTAGTAATTGCTTCTATCCACTCGTGTTCGTTGCCAGCCAAGAAGCCATTTTCACCGTGTCTTACAATCTTTTTATTAATACCAACCGGAGAAGCGATCACTGGCAGTCCACAAGCCATATATTGGATCAATTTATAGCCACATTTACCTCGCTCAAAGGGTGTGTCAACTAAAGGCATAACACCAATATCCAATTTGTGAATCAGATCTATTTCAGCTTCCAGCGACCATGTCCACGACTCAACCGAACATCCTTCAAACACTGCTGGTAGTTTAGCCCCTATGACAATAAATTTCGACTTTTCATTTAATGCAGTTTTGATAACATTTTCAATTGTTACTAAATATTTGGCAGTTGTTGGTGATCCTATCCATCCAACACGCACAATTTCGTCTTCACTTTGACCCTGTGCTTTTTTTTGATACCGTTTCATATCAACCACGCTGGGGAGTATTTCCACCTGTTTTGAACCTGCCTGATGGGCGCGGGCTGCCAGGTAATCATTTCCAGCAATTACAACCTCAGCTGAATGCATCAACCGATCTATTTTATTACCCAAAACACCACGAATAAATGAAAATCGATGTTGATCATAGCGGTGAAAAACAGCATCGTCATAATCAATTATCAACTTTGTTTTACCTCGCAAGAAAATATTTTCCACCCAGTAAGGCAACCAGGGAAGCAGCTCATATTGCAGCCATACAAGATCGTATTTTTTACTTTTCAGGGCGACAGATAATCGATGAAAATAGGAATTTAATATACTCGGGAGGTTTTTTCGTTTCCTCTTGAACAGCGCATTTATATAATCATCATCAAAAAAAGGATGCACATCACATTCAAATCCTTCTTTCCTCAGATAGGGCAAATATGGATATATACGAATGCGGCTGCTGGGACCTTTAGTAGTGTAACGCGGCAGGATGAGTATGTGTTTAACACTCATAATTTTCTGATGACCTCTGGTAGATTGACGAGGAAAAGCCCCAGGGCCTTTGTCGTGGCAGATAGTTCATCAAAAGAAAAGTGGAGCAGAGCGCGTATCAGCCGTGCGGGAAACTCCAGGATCAGGATGCCGAAGATTAGCCCAACGGCACGCCCACGGCCAAAGTGTTTGCCTGCATACAGCACACGGCTGCGCAGCGAATAGAACAAGCGCCTGCCTTTAATCTGTTCGGTCGTTCCCCCACCTATATGTTGAACGGAAATTTCAGCGAGGTATAGTGTATTCCAACCCGCCAGGTGAGCGCGGTATGATAAATCCACATCCTCATAATACATAAAGAAGCGTTCATCGAAACCTCCCAGGCGTTTAATAAGTGCTCGTTTTACCAAAAAGAAGGCCCCCGGAATCTGTTCAACCAGTTGGTTTTGACTATAATCCTTCTCCTTAAGATAATGCGGTTTGAACAGTTTTGGGAAAATCCGATCCAAACCCACCATCCTTGGGAAAAGATCCTTAAACACAGGAAAGCACGCGATATTTTTCTGAACCTGTCCATCCTGGCCGATGAGTTGTACACCAATGATGCCAACATCATCTACTAATCGATCAGACGTTATAAAGGATAACAATTTTTCCAGCGTATCTGGATCAAAGCGTATATCAGGATTTAGTAAAAGGATGAATGGGGCTTTCCCCAGCGCAGCACCCCGGTTGCAACCACCTCCAAAACCCAGATTATTTTCCGATTTGAACAGTTGCACATCGCGCATACTCGTAATGAGTTCTACGGAGTTATCTGATGAACCATTATCCACCACGATCAATTTTCCGGGTACGTCAATGTCTGCAGATTGGATGGAAGCAACACATCTTTTCAACAAGTCGCCAGCGTTCCAATTGATAATTACAATATCTAAAATATTATTTTTCTTCACAATATAATCATTTCACTTACTATGGTTAGCTTTGTTTTTATTATATCGCCGCAATTTTCTCCCCACCAAAAAGGGAGCCAAAAGATTTTTGTTGAACAATTGGTTAATTTCGCGAACGCTTGCCCGCCGATCTCTTTGAATTATTTTTCGCTTGGCGAGCATTTTACCTAGCCCTTTCACAGCATCGATTTTGGACTTAATAACCACCTTACCCCGTTCATTTTTCAGATATTTCAGAATAAATAACATGTTTGCCAAAATATGTACAGGCATATACAACCAAAGCAGCATCTCAGGCATGTTTTTAATGAAGGACCAGATGAAATTACGGTGGTAATGGTAGAGCGCAAAATCACTATTTTTACCTGTGCTAGCAGACCCAACATGGCGCACGCGTACTTCCGGCAGGAAAATGCACTGATAACCATATACATTCAAGCGGAAACCCAGGTCAACATCCTCAAAATAGCTGAAGAAATCTTCATCAAAACCGCCGATTTCAATGAACACATCCCGGCGGTAAAAAACGGCTGCCGCGCAGGGTGCAAAGATGCGGCGTTGATTGGAAGGCACTTCAGAAACAGGATAACCACCATATCCTTTCCAGGCAGCGCCGCTTATATTGTAAACATCACCGGCGCTGTCGACCAAATTTGGGTGCGTTTCCTGCAGGATCAATGAGCCAAAGGCGCCTGCGTGTGGATATTCCTTTTGGGCATCCGCAAAGCTTTCCAGCCAATCCGGTTCAGGAAAAGCATCCGCATTCAGGAAAGCCAGCCACTCACCCCGCGCAGCCTGCGCGCCAAGGTTGCAGGCAACAGCGAAACCCTTGTTTTCTTCTAAAGAAACCTCGCGGATATTCAATGAAGGCCATTCCAATGTGGTTTTGCCTTCTTCAAACCCTATGGATCCGTTATCGACGATCACCACTTCAAAATTCTGGAGAGTCTGCTGGGTAAGGCTGCTTAGGCATATGCGTAGATATGCGTCACTGTTCCAGGTGGGAATGATGATAGAAATATTTGTTCTTGAAACCTGTATTGGTACCATAGAGAATAATATTACCAAATTTTCACGTTAGATCACCAAGAATATGAACAATTAGAAATATCCTCCAGATGTGAAATAAAAATAATAATACAATTGAGGTAGGAATCCGAAAGCGTCAATATTACTTAGTACAAATACAAAAACGAGAATGATCCAGATTGCCATGGATCCAACCCACGGCCAAACTTTTTGCGATAGGCATTTTCGCCCTTCGTATAACATACCGGATGCTAACAGATAGATACCAAGATAAGCAGAATAATTAAAACGGGCAAAACTGCTCATCAAATAGGTCCCAAATTTGGTGCCCCCGTAATAGAGAAATGCAAAGCTAATCAAAGAGGGTAAAAGTAATAAGAAGCTGAGTGTTCGAATTTGAGGTTTATTTCGTATGAGAAAAATGCCACACAACGCGAGGATTACAGGGATAACAAAAAATACATGCGTTAATTGATTCAAGTAGGTGCCGAAGAAATTTAATGTCAATGTATAAATGCTTCCTATGCGTTTCTGGACAACCAGGGAGAAAATATTTTTGATCGATTCATTAATGCGTCCACTGTTGGAAGTATTCAGGGTTATATGCAAAACACCCGTCTGTATCCATAAAAAGCCCGAATAAATTGAAAGCCCTACCCCGAGGCTTACCATGAGTCCTTTCAGCGAAATACGACGAAATAGGCCATAAAGCAAAAAGAAAACATACCAAGCGAAAAAATCATATACCAATGAACCAAGCCCAACTATGCAACCAAAAAGCAAGAAATTTCCCATGGTTGGCTTGGAAACATTCTTAAATCCAGTACCAATTAAAAGACGTTCAAAAAGATAAATTATGATGACAATCGCCGCGAAACCGGAAAGATACATCATCGGCTGAGCAACATACATTATAAAACCAGGTCCGCAACCAACGAAAAAAGCCATATATAGTCCAACTTCCTGGTTCCACCAGTTTCGACCAAGAAGATAAGCACAAAGGCAAGATATATACCAGAGCAGGATATTTATAAAAAGAAAAGATTTATACATCCCTATGAAATAACTTAGTTGACTGCTAATATAAAATGGATAAGCACGCCGAATGTCAGATGTGTAAGTCTCACCAGACGTACCCATAAAATGGTTTTCGAGCGCACGAAATATACCCACATCAGCGTTAACCGCACCTTCATAATCAGGAAACAGGAATTTTACATACAATTGATTTTGTTCCGGTGGCCTTCCAAAGTGGGTGATGTACACATATGGCGAGCGAAGCGAGAGGTGTAGATATGACTGAAGCAGTATTATCAGAAAGAGCCCAAACAAAAGATAAATATATCGCCGAGATTGAACACGATTCTGGGTGTGTTTTTCATTCACCTTGAGACAAATAACTAATATTAGAAGACCCATTGCAAGCAAGACTATAAAAAAGAGAGCTTCATGGGGCATGTCATTTAAATTCTTCCAAGCACCTGGTAACCAGTTTGTTATGGGTATTGGGTTGCTCGGCTTTGGTATTAACAAGTCTTCTGCCCAAGGCCGGGCCCAATGCGAGAAGAAATCGATTTTTTCATAGAAAAAAGATCTTTCTCTGTAATAATAAAAACGTTCAAGTTTTAGCCAGCGGTAGGGCAAACTGAATAAGGTAGCGAATGCAAGAGTCAAGCCCCAAATATATTTCTTTTGCTGAAAAATATTTCTTAATAGGAAAAATAGCGAATAAATAGTGATGCTAAAAAAATATGCTGAACAGAGGAAACCACGCAAGGAATACTGACTTACTTCTGTTCCCCAATCGTAGCGTCCTAAATGCAGTAGCATACCTACAAAGATAATGACCAGTAACCACCTGTGCTCCGTGAGTTTATTATTTTTACACCTTTGTAGTTTAAGGGAAATTTGCGAATATAAGGTATTTTTATTGTCAAATTTCATAAAGATATTTGATGAATATTTGTCATTTGCCATAGTTGTACCAATAATATGTGCTTTAATAAGTCAATCAATTTCGGTCGCTTATTTTTATTGTTTTGGTTTATTTTTCCTGTAACATAATTTAAGTTTTGTTAATACATATCAGATCGTTTAATTTTTCTTGATAATATAATATATGAGACTGATCCAAATAACAGTGATACAAAAAAACCAATAACCCGCATCATCAATGAACCCAGTACTAAAACATCTGCAGGTATAGAAACGACATTCGAAGAAAAAATCAGTGTCCCTTCTTTAACCCCAATTCCATCAGGCGTGAAATTGATAAAGGAGTTAATTATTGAAAGGCTTGAGAGAAATAACATTTGAATAAGGTTAACTTCCGCGCCCAGGCTTCGATAAATAAATAAATTCTGATAACTAATGATAAATGCGGAAATGATCGTAAGGATTATAAAAAACAACACCTGTTTCCTGTCTTGCTTAATAATATTCCAGCCATAAATTATTTTTTTGAGTATCTGAATAACGCGAGAGTCGGTTTCCGGGATCTTTGGAGAAGCAATAATGACCACTAATAAACCAACCATTATACTCAGAAACATCATAGTCAGAATTAAATTATATAAATTACTTGAAAGATAAAAAAACAGCAAACACAATAACCCAATAATTGCCATGCTCGAAAAGCTTAGCACATATAACCCGGAAATTGACGATAGAAAATTAGCATATGATAAATCATGGTTAGTTTTTAAATACATAGCTCTAAAAACAGCCCCGCCCTTTGGGCTGATTTTATTTAATAAATTATTGCTGAACTGGAGATAGAAACTATCCATATAAGAAACCGAATTATCCAGCCGATTGATCATGATTTTGTTTATAAGAGCATAAACCGCTGATAATATTATTTCAAAAAACATTATTATAATTATGTGTCCAATATTTAATTTTCGTAATGAAAGAAAAATCTCCCGATTCCGCCAAATATATACTCCCAGCAATATAAATACTACAGGGGTAATAACCTTATGAAGCAAAGTACGATTAATCGTTTTCTTTAAATTATTCAATTTCATATCGATCTACAAACAAGGTAATAAAGCATTTTGAACAAATGGTGCATATTGGTGGATGAGTGCTCCTTTAACGCGTATACTAATCCAACGGAATCAGTATTTAACATTTACAATTTGACTCATCCCCTCTCCAACTCCAACTTAAAGTATTCAATTGTTTTGGAAAGTCCCTCAATCAATCCAACTTTAGGTTCCCATTTCAGGATTGTCTTTGCCCTGGTAATATCAGGTTGCCGGCGTTGAGGGTCATCTCCAAGCCGTTTGTCTATATTAAAAATTATCCCTTTAGAGTTTTCAGTAAGTCGATTGATCTCTTCCGCGAATTGGAGAATTGAAATTTCTTGCGGATTACCAATATTTACTGGCATGTGTTCTTCTGAAAGTAAGTGTTTGTAGATACCTTCGATCAAATCACTCACATAACAAAAACTTCTGGTTTGACTGCCATCACCAAAAACAGTCAATGGTTCTTTCCGTAAACCTTGAAGAATAAAATTTGGTACGACACGCCCATCGTCCAGGCGCATCCGCGGTCCGTAAGTATTGAAAATTCGAACGATCCGTGTATCCAGATGATGGAAACGGTGGTATGCCATTGTGAGAGCTTCAGCAAAGCGCTTCGCTTCGTCATATACCGATCTAAACCCGATCGGGTCGGCATGACCCCAATAGGTTTCTTTTTGTGGATGTTCAAGTGGATCGCCGTAGATTTCGCTGGTTGAGGCTAACAGATATCTAGCGTTATTCGCTTTTACAACGCCTAATGTATTGTGTGTACCCAACGCGCCAGCCTTCATAGTTTGGATTGGAAGACTTGGATAGCTGAAAGGAGAATCAGGGTTAGGGCTTGCCGGGGAGGCGAAGTGCATAACAACGTCTACTTTGCTAGGAACGAAAATGTAATTTGATACATCATGCTTGATAAATAGAAAGTCACTATTTCCTGCTAAATGAGCGATATTATTAGGATTCCCGGTGACTAAATTGTCCATTCCGATTACATAATGACCATGCTCCAACAAATAATCGCATAAGTGGGATCCCAAGAATCCAGCTGCTCCGGTAATTAATATTCGCATTTATCAAGCACTCCTATATAATTCCTTGCTGTTGATGATTAAATTTTACCCGACGTAGATCAAGTTGAAAGTCTTATTGATCATTCAGATGCGCATCCATCAAGATCATTTGGCCGAAGGTGTTTGCTTGTGGATATTTCTGTATAAACATAATATGAAAACAAGGCTATTTTGTTTATAATAAAAAGCATAATTGCTATAAAACCTAATAAATCTTAAACATTTTCATAAAAAGACCCCTTATGATCCCAATAGTAAAAACGATGGCGATAATGGGAATAGTTATAATGAAGCTTAATATATCTTGAATAAGGAGTTTTTTTACCCATTTCAAATACATGCTCAAAAAAATACTAGAAAAAATAAATAAAAGCAAGGCAATCTTGAAATGCCAAATCATCAAAGCAGCCCCCAAGATTAAAACGATTGGTAATACCACTATCAACCCAAAATAGCGACCCTTGGTTTTGATATAACCATCCACAAAATTTGTCCCTCGCCAAAAAACATGATTAATGTTATCCAATAAACTCTTCCGTGTATTATAAAATAATTTAGGACCAGATGCTTTCAGTAAGGGTTTAATTTTTACAATATTCCTTATTAAATTAATATCATCATTTATATACTTGCTTTCAACATTTTCTGGTTGCGAATTATTGAATAATTCTTTTAATAAAAATAACCCTGTTGTTCCTTTTGGTATTTTGTCGAAGTTATTTTTATTTATATATGTAGATTTAAAATCTTCATTGTAATACGGTGAGTAAATTAGAACCCTGACCACATATAAACAGCGATCGATTAAATGGTTTCTTCTTTGAATTACGTTTAAACTTACAGGAGAGTAATTAAGCTCTTGTAATTTTATTAATGCATCTGGAAATATTTGAGTTTTTGTGTCTAATAAAAGAATATTTTGATAGTTAGCTTTTTTTACCCCGCTGAGCCTTGATTTTGCTCTGCCCAAATTCTTGTCATGTTTAATCAATTTAACTTTATAGGATGAGGTTTTAGCATAGGAATTGATTAGATTATTTGAGCTATCTGTACTACAGTCATCTATAAAAATAACTTCAATATTTTCTAAATCATAAATGATTCTTTCTAAGGAATTAAAATAACCAGGTAAATTTTCTTGTTCATTATAAACTGGTGTAACGATTGAAATATTTTTCATAATTTATCCTTAAACATGTTGGGAAAATGGCTTTACCGCAGTGTGTTTTATTAAATATCCAATAACTATAGTAAGGCATATTATAATTAACATTTAGTATTTTCCCAATATGTATTATATATAATTAGAATATTCCTAACATTTGTTTTATTAAAGTTTAACTTTATATTCCCTTGCTTATAGTCTCTATGATCACTCGGGATGGTTGGGCATCTATTTGTAATGTTTTTTTTCTGTATTTTCCTGGATTTTCGATAAATTTTTTTATTACGGTTTTATCAAATTTAGAAATGATAACATTCTGCCCCAACCCTTCCTGTCGTTCCGATTCATTCCTGAATAGCAAGGTTGGCACACCAAGGTAAGCAAGTTCTTCTTGGTTGCTTCCCCCATCGGTGATGACAAACTCTGCTTTACCGCAAAGCTTAATCCAATTCACGAAGCCAAAGCGCTTATGTAGAGTGATATTCGGGTGTTTGTTTAATTCTTCATATATTCCTAAAGCGCGTAAGCGCTCACGGGTGGTTGGGTGTAGTGTAAAGACAAGATGATAATCCCTGGTGATATCTTTCAAAATGGGCAGAATTACATCTGTAAAGCGGGATGTAAAAATATTTTCATAACGGTGAATTGAGACAATTGCAAACGGGGAATCTTCAAAATCGAAATGTGCTTTGGATGGGTAATTAACAGCGTATCGGACTCCATCCAGCATAGTGTTAGCGCCAATATTAACCTTAAGTCCGCCATATCTCTTCAAATTATTCACCGCCCATTCATCAGCGCAAAAATAAATATCTGAAAATTTAAAGGTGATTAAACGGCTTATTTCCTCCGGAAAAGGGCTGAAGATATTATATGAACGGCATCCCGATTCAATATGCCCTACAACACATCCCGCACGTTTTCCCATCAAAGCGGCAAGCCAAGCCGTAAAAGTATCGCCGTGGGTTAGTAATATTCCCGGTTCTCGGATATATTTTTTTGCTTGAAAAAACACCTTATAGAAAATTGTTATAAACCAGCGCGCGAAAGAGATTCTAGTATTTGCCTCATCCCAGTCATACAATATTATATTCGGTTCAGGTAAATTATAAACTTTTAATATTTCCGAGATATTTTCTCTATGTTGTGCTGAATAAACCAATGTGTAAGGAAAACCCTGATCAAGCATTTCTCGCATAACCGGCGCGACTTTAATAAATTGCGCCCTTGTACCCATCATAAAATATATCGGGGGAGTGTTATTTTTCATACCTGGCTTTTTTTAATTCATAGATCTGTTTATCTTGATTAATCCGTATGCGGTTCAACATATCTGCGATCAGGGCAAGTAACAGAACCAATACACCAAGAATTATAAAACCCAATCCTATAAACCCAGCAGTCTTATAGGGCGAAAAACTACTAGCGATTGCATAATGCCCTAAAAGAAACAGCTCGAATCCAGTGCCAATGAAAAAAAGAGCGCTTCCTAACGCACCAAATACACGAATAGGTGAATAGTCCAATAGCATCCGCAGGATAATCTTGCTTGTTTGCATAGCATAATGAAGAATTGATTTGGCTACCCGGGATTTTCGTTCGGGGTAGTACTTAATGCTGATGGCTAAATCTTTAACCCTAAGGCCTTGAAACGCCAGAGATAAAATGGTTTCATGTGTATATGTGAATGTACTAAAAACATTCAAATTCAACAGCGCTTCACGGCTGTATGAACGAAAGCCGCATGAAACATCCTGAAATTTTTGCCCGCCGATGTAACTTACCAGCGAAGCAACCATTATATTTCCCCAATATTTTATATAGGACATATATTTGGGCTTCCCATCAGTAAAACGGTTGCCAATCACCATATCAGTTGTGTCAGCGATGATGGGTTTTATTATTGTTTGGATTTCATCCGGGTCAAACTGCCCGTCTGCGTCAATGCCCACCAGAATGTCCGCGCCTTTTTCCAACGCGAACTTTACCGCAGAATGAAATGCGGCTCCAACTCCCTTGTTTCTGCTATGTGTGATAACCTGAGCTCCGCTTGATTGTGCCAATTCAGAAGTCTTATCTATACTACCGTCATTGACAACAAGATAATCAATACTTTTTACAGAAGAAATGTTCTTGGGGAGATTGTTAATTACATTTACGATGTTCAATTCTTCATTATAAGCAGGCAGATATATTAATAATCTCATCATTTATTCACGAATTCTTATTTATATTTAATTGTTTTTATAATTATAATGTGAAATTACATGGAAATTATTTGCTGGAATTAATTATCACAATTGTAATATTCTTGATTGGTACAATTTGGCAATTGAAAGAAATTCGTTTATTTAATAATATTTACCCGTTTTTATTATGAGGGATAAAATGAAACCTCCCCGCTATAAGCTGCGGGGAGAGCTATTAGCTTCCTCATTAATTACAACACGGCACAATTTTATATATACTTGCAGAACCATTATCATAAACCAAATTAAAATCTTCATCATTCACAGGCAAAGGCGGTGCAAATGCAGAATGCGAACCCTGAAAATAATATGTAAATCCTTTCTTTATTATTGAATCACGAATGTCACAGTTGCTTGTATCCTCAGCAAATTGTAGAAAAAGCATAGTATTCTCATAAACTTCTTCGCTGAAACCATCTTCAAAGGGCGCGCTTGTTTCAAAATCTGTATAAATTGTTACCCATAACCCTGAGTCAGTCGCAAAAGTAACTTTTTTACTCTCATTTGCTCTTGCATTAATAAGAAATTTATTATCTTTTCCAATATTTTCTGACATCCATTTAAAAGCATCTAAATCACCTTGCTCCACCACGTTAAGCTGGGTTTGATGTTCTGTATAAGATTTTGTGATCCTGAGTGCCCCATTGATGATCGAAAAAATCACAAAAACACCATTTAAAATATGGTGTTTTTTGTTTTTATTTTCAGCAATATCAAATAGTAATAACGACAAAGGAAATGATATTATGAAATGAGAAATTAAAAAATTGGAAATTTGTTGTGTGGAAGTGACTATAAATAAAGGATTATAGTCTCTAAATATGATCCCCAATCTTATAGTTATATAATTAATCAATAATAATAATGGGATAAAGTAATATTTGCGTTCTCTAAAACCAAATAATAATAACAGAACGATGCTTAATTGCTTTAGAAACCCTGCGTAATTAAAGTTTGTAAAAAGATTATTATCGCTTAAAGAATTTACAACCATCATGACTTCTGTCGAAACAGTTTTTTTAGAAAATATTTCATCTAACGAAGTCTTTTCAGAAGAAACTTTTGTTATTTCTGCTGTTCTCATATGTTCAATTTGATATGGCAGTTTTATACTACCCCATAATAAACCCAATATAAAAGCAACGGTAATATATTTATAAAACCAGTTTTTATTTTTTTTTGATAAAATAAATTTTACCGAAATTCCCAAAAAACAGATAAATGCTGCTGGATAATGGGATAAGATGGTTGTTAATAGCATCAGATTGCATAATATTATCTTTGGGATTTTTTTAATATCAGCGGAAAAGACCGTCCATGTTAGATATAAAAATGCTGATGCAAAGATAAGTGAATTTTTACCTGCCGCGGTGTAAAACGCTGCTGGTTGTGTACCAACTGCAAAAAAGACGCTTGCTACTAACGCCCAACCCTTACGATTAAAATATTCTGCTATAAATATACATCCTGCTGCAGATATCAATGCATTAAAAAACTGCGTAATCATCAAAGTATTTCTAGCTAACCCCACATTTGTAGTTAAAGAACCCATTGCGATAATGAAATGAAGGCCTGGTGAATAAAAAGATTCTACACGCCCACTTTCAATAATGTCTTTTGCCCAGGCAGCATGAGCAACAGGATCATGTAATATCGGAGCAGTTTCATTTACCATGGGGATAACTCTAGCAGAAAGCGCTATCAGAAAGATTGCAAATATCGCTAATTCAAATCTATAGTTTCTAAAAACTCGTAATTCTTCAAGCCTGATCTTTACAGGAAAAATATTTATTGCAATAAATGATCCAATCCAAATAACATAAATGCACCATACGCCTATTGGAATATGGAGCAAGTCAAAAAGTGCACACAAAACAATAATGGCTGCCGTAGAAAATAGTGGTGCAATGGTTAATTTTCTAAGCCAGTTCCATTTACTATTATAAAACACGTTAGCAAAAATAAAACCCGATGTGTAAAGAAATAAATAAAAAGATATTTCAGTGTTAGATCTTAAACATATAAAGGATATCACTGTAAGACAATACCCCTGCCAATTTTTATTTACAAAGTTATTAAACCGTTCATTATTAATAATGAATTTCAATCTTTTAAATATTCCCATATAACACCTTTCGAAAATTTGGTATCCTAGATTCAAGTATCAAATGCGGCACGAATTATTTTATATTTTGGTGACTTTTTGCTAAAACCCTATTTAAATGATTCTCCCTTGCCATATTTTGCTTTTCTATTGCATAATGTTTTTTATTAATCCCTAAAGCAGCTGATCCGGGGATTTTTCTCCAACTATACAATACTTTTGGTATATGTAATATATTGTTGGTTATTTCGGTACACCTATAAAACAGATCCCAATCTTGAGCTCCATCCATTTCAGAATTAAAACCACCGGCTTGTATTACTAGATCGCTCCTTATAACGCAGTGAGTTAAATAATTTTAGATTATGTTTTTTTGGTTTAAAGAACGGATCACATCTCACTCCTTCCAAACTTATCTTATCCTCATCGTAATAAATGATATCAAGATTCTTATTGTAATTTATTTTATCAGCGGCTTCAAAAAACAGATTTGGTGCAATTAGATCGTCGTGATCTAGGAAGACAACATAATAACCAGTTGACATTTTTTAATGCTTCATTTGAATTAGTTGAAATGCCTTTATTTTTGATATGAATACATTTTATTTGGTTATCTTTTAACTGATTTTAATTTAATTACTTCTTTGATTGAGCTATCATCACTACCATTCACTAAACATAATTCCCAATTTGGGTAAGTTTGCGATAGGACAGAATCAATCATTTCTTCAAATACACCTACTGGGGGATTGTATACAGGAGTAATAAAACTAAATTTCGGTTTATAAGCCATTTTTTTTGATAAAGAAATTTGTTGCGCATATTTATTGTCGTCTAATTTATGTTTCTTAATCCAAGACGTATAATTATTTTTGATTTTTCTTAATTTATATTTTTTATACTCTTTTTGTAATGCTTCTTTTACGCTTTCCTGCCGCCATTCAGTAAAAAAACTTTACGGTGCGATTATTTTTCTAATCCGTCGAAATAGCAAAGCCATCTTCCAGGCCTTGCTTCCTTTAAAATCCAACATCTGTGCACTTAAATCCTGTAACTTATCATCTAGATGACTTAGTTTTTCCTGTAATTCAATTGATAATTGCCGTAAATCAAAATTCTCTTTTTTGAGCAACCAGGATTGATTCTCATATTCTTTGTATTTTCCTTAATTAGTATAATTTAACCGAATGACATAGTATTGCTTAATCTTAGATATTAATACTCTCTTATTTTGTAACAATAAGAAAATAAGTTGGATATTGCTCTTAGTTTTATTTATTTTTTATGGTCAATTATTAATGAGTAATCCTCGTACTTTTGTGTAAGGTTAGGATTGTAATACGGATCGCCCTTCTTCAGATAACTAGCCCATTTGTGCTTGAAAAAAATTACTTCACGGCGGAAACGCTCCTGTTGTTCAAGTGTGTCCTCTTGGCCGCGTGTTTTGGACTCGTGATGGTAAAGTTCTGCCTGTGGGGTCCATAGGTTCAGATATCCTTTTTCTGAAATTTTTAGGCATAAATCTACGTCTCCAAACGCCAATACATATTTTTCATCGAAACCGTTTACTTCCTCAAAAACCTTCCTGCGTACCATTAAACATGCGGCAGTATTGGCAGCAACATTCCGTACCAGCTTTAACTGCCCAAAATATCCATGCGAATTTCGTGGAAAATTCTTATGCCCATGCCCACCCACACCTCCAAGTCCGACAATTACCCCTGCATGCTGGATATTACCATCAGGATAATATAATTTAGCCCCTACGGCCCCAATCTCAGGGCGGAGAACATGCATCAACATTTGTTCCAACCAGTCCGTGCTGATAATCTCGATATCATTATTCAAAAACAACAGGACTTTTCCCTTCGCTTTTTGTACAGCCCAATTGTTGATTTGAGAATAGTTGAAAGGTTTTTTCCACTTAATGACGGATATGCGCGTTTCCATTTTCTTTAATTGCTCATATAAAGTCAATGTATCTGCCTGGCGGCTGTTATTCTCCACTATCAGAATCTCGAAGTTAGAATAAGTGGATTTATCTATTATGGAATCCACACAGCTTTTCAAATCGACCGCATGGTCACGGTTGGGAATAATTATGGAGATCAGCGGCTGTTCTGAAAGGTCGTATTGGACATTGTACCCGGGGACCAATAAATTGATCTCTGCTTTGTCTGATAACCCCGTTCGCTGCAAATGTTCCACCAGAGCCTTTTGTCCTGAAGCTTTGGCATACGGTTTGGCATCTGTTTCGGAGGCAGCTGAACCTTGGATAGAACGCCAATGATACAAGATCTTCGGAATGCGAACAACCTTTATCGTCTTTTCTATCATGCGCAGGATAAAATCATGGTCTTGCGCGCCCTCAAAGCCGTTACGAAGCCACCCATTTTGTTCCCCTAATGATTTGCGAACTACGAGAAAGTGGCACATGTAGTTTACACTCCGCAGAAAATCCGGACTAAAACCTGGTTTAAAGAATGGATCAAACCGTTCGCCTTTTTCGGTGACCTTGTCTTCATCTGAGAAGAATATATCCGCGCCTGGGTTTTTATTTATCGAAGAGACTACTTCAAACAGGGCAAATTGAGCCAGGGTATCATCGTGATCTAAAAATGCTACATATTCCCCATTCGCCATGGAAATGGCGGCGTTTGTATTTCCAGCAATTCCCAGGTTCTGATTTAAGTGAGAAATCCTGATTCGTTTATCCTCGATCGTAAATTTTGCAAGGAGGTTTTTTACATTGCGATTCCAACGGTCTCCATTGGCAATACATAATTCCCAATTTGGATAGGTCTGTTGGACAACCGATTGGAGCATACTCTCGAGAACAGCTATTGGTGGGTTATAAACGGGAACTACTATGCTGATCAAGGGCTGTAGAGGAAATTGGCCACTGTGGTGGCGTTGTTCCTCCAGTTTATCCTTCGTTGGTTCATTAATCTCAATCCATTTCTGGTAAACCTCCGCGGCTGAACCACCTGCCCATCCAGCCTTAATAGATTTCTTGAAGTTACGTTTTCTTCTAATTTTTATTATTGGAAAAACGGTTGTTTTATATAACCATTTTAGAAATATTGCCCGTAAACTATTTTTTGGTGCGATTATTTTTCGCATACGTCGTAATAGTAATGCCACCTTCCAGGTCTTACTGCGTTTGATTTCATTAAGCTGCCGATCACGTTCCGCTATCTGCCGATCACGTTCCTTCTGCAGGACTTTATTATTTTGATTTATTTTCAAATTATATAAGAATTCTTGCTTCAGGAAATCCCTTTCAATATTAAGAAAATTTAAAACGGTCTTATTTTCAATTTGTAATAAATTCTGGTTTAATGCTTTCTCGAACTGATCTTTAAATTGTCTCCAATTTAATGGCATATATACATCGGTTCTTTTTAATACATCTATGTTTTTTATGATCAATCCTTCAGTAATTCCATGATGACAACCTGTATAGTCTTCAATTAGTTTATTAATAAAAATAAATGACCCCGTACAACCAAAATCCATGCTTTTAAACATGGCCGATGATGTGGAAGAAATATATACCTTCGGAAGGTTTATAACTGACTTATCCCCGATAATCGAAAGAAGAACTATCACCTCCCAAGGGCATTTATTTCTATAAATTGTGGAATTGATATTTTGATTATTCTCGTTTGTTTGAGCAGGATGGTTTTTAATTATCGATTTGAAATTCTTTATAGCTAGACTTATACAACGATCAATTAATACATCTGCTTCTATATAAATATTATTATTTACAAAATGATGTGTGCGGAAATAAATGATTTCGTAATCAAAATGAAAGTCTTTGGAAATATTAAATAAACTCTTTAAATAATTAACCAATTTGGGGGTTCTTTTCACTTCGGAATAAAATGTTTCTATGGAAATTAATTTTATTGGTAAAAATATTTTATCATTGTACAAGTTGGGATTAAAAAGCCAGATTTCATCTATTTTTTCTATATCAAAACCAAAATATTTATTATCCTTGAAACAATTTTCCTTCGACCATCTTATAAAATTTTTATAGGGCGTATACGTTAAAAGTCCCTCATCAGTTAATATTATTTTCTTATTATTTTCAATGCATCTTGCATAGAAAGTGTTTAATAAAGGAAAACCCCAGGAAAAGAAATGCAAAATATCAATAGCTTGTATCAAATTTAAAAAAAGATCTGTGTAATTCTCTATGCTTTCTTTAGGATCAATTATAATAACTTTTTCCCAAATACCGATATCGATTGCATTATTAATAAACTCATTTGTTCGGTCTGATTTGCGAATTATAAGAATTTTTTTTGAATCTTTATATACTGTGGTAGATATTATGTAAGTTACTAGAAGATGAAACTCCGTACCACAAGCAAAACAAACTGAACTCATTTTCTCTCCATAATAAATTGGTTTATAATGAACGAAGATATATCTTTGTATTTTACATTAGATTTTCATTCCATTGTTGAAGCCCTAATCCAAATGCCTCGAAATAATTTGGACAATTTAAGACCGAATAAAGTGGTCGTTTTGTTAAAGTTGGGAAATCCATTGTTTTTGCAAATTGGACCTCTTGCACCTGTTGCTCTTCCTTGTATGAGTCAAGATCATTTTCCCAATGCAAAGGGGATAATACTACGTTCACTCCTTCGTGTGCTTCTCTTGGAATTAAGTGATTAAATAATGTTGTACCGGTAACGATAATCCGGTCTTCCTGTATCCCTTGGTCAACCAATCTTTATTTAGATTTTGGGCCTCACACCATAATTTTTTCAGCGATAAAAGGAGTATTCACTGGAGGAACGTATTCTCTGCTCGCTCCAATCCCATGCTGCATGATGATCGTTACCTTCCCAATAAAGTTAGATTCAAGAATGATATTTCTTTCGTTTTCTAATATATCGTTCCAACCAACTACAGCATCAGCTGACAAATAATCTTCGGCATGTTCAAAATTGTTTATAACATCAGATAAGATATGATTGTGATTAATAAAATAAACTTTTGACAATTTTATACTCCAGTCCAATACAGGATTGTTTTCATTGAAAATAATTTAACCATGTTATTTTAACTCTTTATTTACATTCGATCACCATACGCGCGAAGAAATCATCTTTTGCCTGCACTGCAGAAAGACGAGTCTCATCCACTTCGCTGGCAGAAAAACCTATCCGTAAAAGAAATGTGTTATTCACTTCTTGATAAGTGATCATGCCTATCAGAGCAGCTTCTGCCTTGTCAATCTCAATGCGGATCGTTTTATCCGCGTCGCCTATTTCAACAATGCCTTCAGTAATACCAAGGCATTGTTCAGCTGAGATCTGCAGTGAAACGACATTACCGTGATCCACTATTTTTCCAGCTAAAAGATACTTTTCGCTTTCAAACCCTCCGTTGTGAGTTCGGTAAAATAAGGTGGAGCGGTCAAAGGCGGACGGATTCAGTGTGATATAACCCAGCCTCATCGATCCTACGGGCAAATTTTTCCAATCCATCCTGTAAGTGATCTCTATCTTTGGATCGTCAACAAAAAAACGGATATTTTTCTGCATCAAGCCAAAGGAGGCGTCTATTTGTGCGTTAACCACAACAGCTTTTCCATTTGGCTCAACTGTCACCATTGGTTCCACCGGAATTAAATCCGTTGTTTTGTGTTGTCCCGGTGACTCAAATTCGAGATGTCCCGAGTAATAGTCAACGCTCAGGTCAATATCGTGATAAAACCCGGCATGCAGTGTCCCCAGCAGGGCCTGGTCAGAGATATCCTTAAACCACAGGCCGGAAATTGCCAACCCGCGCCGGCAATTTATGCGGGCTTTGATCTTCTCAGTTTCCACATACAGGATACGCCTATCCCGTTGAACTTTAAAGCCAGGAGGGTATGGTTCGAATTGCTCAACAATATCTTTAGTTGATTTCACAAAATCATTATTGCGCTTCTGATCCGCGCATCTTTGTTTCTCAAAATTTATTAATCGCGCCCAATATTTGCCCCATCGCGCGTTGGTGATATGTGTTCGGAAGTCGCTGCCCCACAAGTAGCATAACTCACGCCAATCGGCATCATTGGTTGTGGGCAATTCTTTCATAGTTTCATAGATGCGCCAACAAGTCGTATTGATGCCAAGATCATCTCTCCCGGTGACTGCCCAGCGTGTGGGGTTATATTTGGATTGTTTTTTGACAGGCATAGGCTGCTCGGGGGTTTCGAGGTGCAGCCGGTTCCCCGCATTCGGGAGATTCTTTAATTCCAGTACCTGGTCGGGGGATATAAATTTAAAGCAGTTATCCTTAAGCAGGGTGTCAAAAAGTTTTTCAAGCCGGTTCCACTCCCCTTCTTCGTTTATTTCATCTTCTGTTTTGTATCGCCCAGAGCGAAAATCAAAAGCCTCGCAGTCGTTGCCATATATCGGAAAAGCACGGGGGGTATTTCCGAAATGCCTGATCAAATATCCGATATATTCATCCAGCTCCAATTCTCCATGAGCGTAGCGTTGAAACTTCTGAAATGCAATTGATCGGTTCCAAACCGCTGCGATCTCATCCCCTTGCTGACTGCAGGCAATCTGGGGCAAGTAACCCCATTCAAAATTCCACTCTGGATGATAACGAAAGGAGTTTTCCCAATCAACAATGATGGCTTTATAACCCGCGTCCATGTAATTTCGGATCAATCCTGCAGAATATACTTGTTCATTGACAAGGGCAATTTTAGGGCGAAATCCTAATAAGCGTTCATATACTTGGTGTCCAAGCGTAAGGTTTTTAACATTAACTTGAGCTGGCACCAGCGGCCCAATGATCTGGGCATAACCGCTGCCGATGAACTCGCAGGGTCCTTCACTTGTAAGCCAATGTAACTCATCAATCCAGGCTTGGTCATGGGCTGCTAGCGTCTCCAGGGTATAACCTGACGCTTCGATCCCGAAAGGGAGGTTATATTTGCGCGCTAAATGCAAAAGGGGCCAATAGCATCGATGAATTAATTCCGGGTATTGTTCTTCATTAATAGAAGAAAAACTTATATTTAAATGGAATACAGCGTATAAAAACAGAGGATTAGGAGTCATATGGTTCTGTTACGATCCTAATCGTTCTATAGACCCAATCCGTTCGTTCATCCACTTCATGGCGCGTCTGTCCAACCAACACGAATACTCCAAAGCGATGAGCATGACTTAGCGGTTGTGGAACTATATCTCCCGCTTCATACCAAAATTCTAATTTTTTGATCCAATCCTTTTTTAGAACCTCACTCACTCCTTCTATACGTACCAAACGTCCGGGCTTAGTGAAGAAATAACGGTTGACAACAGCGCGATGGAATCTGGGTTTCAATGCCTCAAGGTCAGGTTCTTCGCCTATAGCGATCCTAATTGCTGCCTCAACGTAGTTAACCCCGCTGCTCAAAGGAACTAGACTTTCACAAAAATCTCCACCACTCAACCGCGCCGCCATCTCAATCATTTTTGGGCCTTCTTTCGTCATGACTACGTCACCTTTTGTAATACCATCCGTGACACCAAGGGCAAGAGAGGCTTTGACAACCAGGTCCTCAACAAGTTTGCGTTCATTGTTGTTAAGGATGCTCGGTATCCAACCACCATTTTCCATAATTTGCGGTCTAAATTGATCGAGAAGTTGATAATTCCGGTCTGCAAATCCCGGTGTAATGCCCTCACCGTGATACATGACTGTCTCTGTGCTGATCTGCAAGCCGGCAAGGAACTCCTCTACCTGTATTCGGCCACAATATGAAAACGTTTTTGACTTGGAAAGTAAATCTTCCATATCACACTTTTCATCTAACAAAAAAACCCCTCTTGAGCCAGATCGGTCAATGGGTTTAATTACCAAAGGGAATCCCCTCTCCGATACAACCTGCTTCAGGTCTTTGGTTGATTGAATTTCCTGAAACCAGGGAACTGGGATCCCTTTTTCACGAAACCGCAATTTCATTTCATATTTATTCGTTGCAAGACGAGCTGACTCTAGCGAGACACTTGGAGTTCCTAAATGTTGGGATAATATTGCCACAATATCTGGAATCTCGCTGCCCATCGTTGTCACACCTACAATCTTATTCCCTTTTCCTTGATAATTATCAATAAATTCAAGAAGCGATTGGATATCCCGTGTGCTGATGACCGCGAAATCATCAGCCACCTGAAACCCTTTTGCCATCGGGTTCATGTCTACCGCTAGCACACTTAAGCCCATCGCCTGAGCAGTCTTCATCATAAAAATTTGATCGCTACTCGCACCTAAAACCAGCAATATTCTCTTCATGCGTCCCCAGTTAACTCCCCGACCCTAAAAACGAGCCCCCGTTTACATTTAGGATATGCCCTGTAATATAACGTGATTCTTCTGAAGCAAGAAACAAAGCAGCAGCAGCTATATCCCCAGGCTCACCCACAAAGCCTAACAAAATACCGGCTGTGATATCCGCCTCTGATGTATTGGAGACAATTTTTGTATACATATCAGTACGGACAAAACCAGGTGCAATAGCATTGACTCTAATACCTTTTGGTCCAAACAAACGCGCTGTGGATTTCGTCAGGGAAATCACGCCTGCTTTAGCTGCCGCATAGTGCGGTGCTTTAGAGCCCCCCATTTGTCCACCGACAGAACTTATGTTAACAATACAGCCTGCATGCTGGGGTTCGAAAAAGGGTACCACTTCTTGTGTGCAGATAAAGACACTTTTCAGGTTAGTTGCCAAAGTATAGTCCCAATCTTCATCTGTTATAGTCATGAAGGGCTTTTGTTCTAAAAAACCAGCGTTGTTGACAAGGATATCAATGCGACCGAATTTCTCCAGGGCTTCCCTGTAAACATTACGCACGCTATGACGATCACAAATCTCTAGTTGAGTAAAAAATGCTTCTCCTCCATCAGATTGAATTATGTCTATAACATCTTGAGCCTTTCCCGCTTCGTGATTGTAGGTAATAACTAACTTTGCGCCCTGTTTGGCAAACTCGAGTGCGATCGCTTTTCCTATTCCGCGTGAGGAACCGGTAACAATCGCAACTTTATTTTCCAACCGTCTATTGTTTTTCATTTTTCAAACCATTTAGATCGTATCTTAATAAAAACCCCTTCTTCATCAAGTCCATACGCTCTGCATAGCTCTTCATTTG
>Ga0255374_10016_pt1 | contig 23951 bp, 28 predicted proteins | sample ANMaggSeSYBR01H4_FD_182088 | JGI IMG/M metagenome (GOLD analysis project Ga0255374, IMG submission 182088) | Sediment cell enrichment communities from methane seep in Santa Monica Basin, California, United Staets - ANME aggregate JGI... | ecosystem: Environmental > Aquatic > Marine > Cold seeps >... | reverse complement strand
AATTTCATACCTTCTAATCCTCCCAAACTACAACACACTCATTGGTACTTTTAAGAGAATAGATATAAAAAGATATACATACGACATGTACTTTTCACTACTTACAACAGTAGCTCCTACAAAGGAACAAATCTTGGGTAATTCTCAAATCTTAGTAGAAGACACAAGCATTGAAGAATATCTCGATGAAGTAGGGGATATAGATTTGATCTTGGAAGAATTAAACACAACACTTAAAATAGAGTCTATAGATGTAGAGGGAGACATCTTCCAAGGTAGCGATTCAAACATATTAGACAAAGGCTTCTGGCACTTTCCAACCTCTAAATATCCTGGACAGAAAGGGAATGTAGTAATAATCTCCCATAGATACCTCTTTATTCCTCCTGCAAAGGACACCTTCTTTAACTTAGACAAGGTAAGGAAAGGGGATACTCTTTTCTTCAATCAAGATGGTAATGAGTACAACTACATTGTATCTGAAGTTAAGATTGTAGAGAAAAATGACATTTCTGTAATCCAAGACAGTTCTGATTACAGAGTAACCCTAATTACATGTACTCCTCTTTGGACATCCCACCAAAGACTTGTTGTAATTGGGAAACTGGACAAATTGTACCAAAAAACGTAGAATTCATAGTCTAAATTGAATACAAGTTAATATGTCAGATATGTACACCAGAGAAGATAAGGGGGAGGATACAATAGTTCTTACAATATCAGTCCCAAGAGAGAGTTTTGATAAGTCATACAACGCAGTACTAAAAGATCAGACTAAGGATAGTAATGTAAAGGGTTTTAGAAAAGGGAAAGTTCCTACAGACCTACTTGAACCTTCTATGAAGTCTATGCTTCAGTTTGATACTTTTGAGAAACTTGCTCCTATGTATATCAATACCGCAATTCAAAAAGAGAAGATAGAGCTAATTGCTCCTCCAAAATATTCAGAATTGCCTAAGTTTGATGGTAAGGATGATTTAGAATTCAAGGTTGAAACCACAATTATGCCTAAGTTTAAGTTAGGTAATATGAAGAAGGTTAAGGTTGAGAAAGAAACAGTAGAGATAGAGCAAAAGGATGTTGATCAAGCTATTAAAGAGCTTAAGACCAACAATGAGACAAAGGCTAAGAGTATTTGTGATAGTTGGGCAAAGGAGATTGCTAAGAAATTAGAGTTAAAGGATATAAAGAGTTTAGAGGATCTTAAAAAAGAAATAGAGAGAATTCTTACTACACAAAAAGAGCAGATGTTGATGCAGAGCTATCAGGAGAATGCACTTAAGCAAGCTATTAATCTTTCTGATATCAAAGTCCCACAAGCTGCTATAGAGTTTGAAGCAAAAGAAAGGGAGAAAGCTTTTGAACAGGATATGCAACAGAGGGGTGTCAAGGTAGAGGATTTTATCAAACAGAGTGGTATCGATATGGAGCAGATGAGGGAAGCATGGCTTAAGGATGCAAAAGAGGCTCTAGAAAGTGATGTATTTCTAACTTTGTATGCAGATACTAAAGATATTAAGGTAGAGAAGGAGGATATTGATAAGAAAATAGAGGTAATTAAGAAGACTCAACCTGATGTTGATCAATCTATATTTGATAATGAGCAGTGGTTGGAGTATGTACAGAGGGTAGAGAGGAAGGAGAAGGCTTTCAAGAAGTTTATACTTCATACTCTTGGTAAGGAGTTTTTAAATAAGGAGGAGAAATAGGAATGTTAATACCTACAGTAATTGAAAAGGAGAGAGATGGAGATAGAGCTTACGATCTTTATTCTAGATTACTAAAAGACAGAATTATATTCGTAACTGGTACTATCAGTGATGAGTTAGCTAATATTGTAGTAGCTCAGTTACTGTTTTTAGAGAAGGAGAATGAGAAGGAGGATATCCAAATGTTTATTAATTCTCCTGGGGGTAAGATTTCTGCTGGTTTAGCAATTTTGGATACCATGAGTTACATTAAGTGTGATATTTCCACTATCGCAGTTGGTATGGCTGCTTCTATGGCCTCCATACTTCTTACATCTGGTACAAAGGGTAAGCGTTTTTCACTTCCGAATAGTAAGATCCTCATTCATCAGCCTTTGGGTGGCGTAGAGGGGCAGGCTTCTGATATAGCGATAGAGGCAGAGGAGATTCTTAAGCTTAAGGGTGCATTAAACAAGATTTTAGCGAAGGGTACAGGGCAGAGTGTTGCTCAGATAGAGAGGGATGCTGATAGGGATAAGTATTTTACTGCAAAAGAGGCTAAGGCTTATGGTTTAATAGACAAGGTTATTAGAAAGAGATAGAATATTTTGTTTAGGGGCGATTAGCTCAGCTGGTTAGAGCGTCACATTGACATTGTGGAGGTCACAGGTTCGAGTCCCGTATCGCCCACCATTTTGAAAACTTAAGCGGAAATTAGGCTAACACTGACTACGTCCTCCTCCACAGATAGCGCTACAAAGGATTATCAAAGACTGAAATACTTGAAGATAGAACTTATCTTTGTAATCCAGGCTTAACTGGAACATTCAGTTTCGGGGTAATACCAAACATATGTAGAAGCGCAGGTTGTCTCCCCAGGGATGCAGCCCTATAGTCCACCCACTCTTCAAAATAGTCTTTAAGAAGGACTCTTTGGGCTATTCTACAACGTGGCTCCACTATTATGGCCGTACCGTCTTCTTTAATATCCGTGCCAAGCATAATATGGCCAGCACGATATTTCATACCACCAATTATTACAAATCCACCATCTTCACAAAGAGCTTGTGCTCTTGAAAGCATATCAGGCCATTCCGACTGGGGAACAATTCTTGGATATCTGGCACCATAGTCGGGCGTCAAAAACTCAGTTTTCGAAATGAGCTCTGGGGCTAAGGTCTTCAGAGCATCGGGAAGTCCAACAAAATACATTGCATCATTCCAGACAATATATTTGGCAGTGTAACCCCTTATATCTGTGAAGGTCTTCCCTTCAAGTGCGATATGAATATCAGCAATGGTAATATCTGGAACTTTAGACGTATTTAAATACTCGCACATCTTTATAATAGTAGCTAAAGTTGCCTCTCCACAGCAGTTGTCATGATCAAGTATTCTAGTAGGGTGTCCTAGGTACTCCTCCTTATCCAATTGAAACGTAAGAATTTTCCTAGTATTTCCATCGTGTAAATCTGAATAAAACTCGAGGTCTTTCATTAATTCAATCCGCTGAGAAAGTGACAATTCCCATACATCAGGCGTTTCAGATGGAGCTAATGTTTCAGTTGGTGTGGGGGTTGGAGTCACTGGTGGCGGTGTCTCGGTTGGAGGAAAAGGTGATGGAGTTGTAGAAGTAGAAGGTAAGTCCATATCGGCTACGCAGCCACCTACGAGTGCAGCAGTAGCTGTTACACCTAGTACTTTGAGAAATTCTCCCCTTGATAATCCTTCTTCAGATTTAGTCTCAGATTCAGCCATGGAGGGATAATAACCTATAACAATGAGATCTGTCAAGCAAAACTAGTAGTGTATTCCCAACTACAAATTCAACAAATCTAAAAGACATTTAGAAATCTAAGAGAAATGTCATTCTCTTCTTAAGTTCCATGCTATTTAATATCGCCCACCATTCTCTCCATATATTGCCATTCACACAATATAGTCATATACTACAAGATGTCGAATCCTAGTGTAATGTCTGAAAAAGAACCTATCAACAACGAACTTAATTGTATCGTGAACGAAGAGAGAGCAATAGAAGTTATTCAACTTGCACTCGCCGAATATAACAATCCCGAAAGTAAATTCTTCAAAGACAAAAATCAGCCAGAAGAAAGTTACATAAACTTTCTAATAGAAAAAGACGTAAATGACAAATATTTACTGAACAGTCTACTACTACTCTCTACAACAATATACAGCACAAGAACCTCTGTCTTCTTTGATAGACTTCTTAAGAATTCTTATCTCTTCGAAAGCCATTCTTGGATATTCTCTCCTGAAGAAGTTCTAAGAAATGGAGAAGACGACACCCTCGAAGCTTGTCTAGAATATTTAAGACCCTTAGGATACCAGAAAAACAGCTTAAACAGCTGGTATCACAACTGTTCAATACTCACACGAAATTATGATGGCGATATAAGAAACTTCTTTATAAAACATAATAATAATGCAGAAGAGGTATGGAAAGCATTGTATGTAGCACCAAGAGCAAAAAGAGCTCAGAAAGAATTCCATAGATTAGGACCAAAACTTGCAGCATTATATCTCCAATGGGTTGGTAGATATAATCTCTATGATTTAGAAGGGTTAAATGATTTTGGCCTTCCAATAGATTTCCAATTATCAAGAATTGCCATTCAGACAGGAATTGTAGAGATAGGAGATGAAATCCACTCCCACAATTTATCATATAAGATTCTCCTTCCTTTATTTCAGGAATTAAGCAGGGAATTTGGTTGGAATATGAAAGAAATCTCTGAATCTTTATGGCTAATTGGTAGCCAAGGTTGTAGTAAGGGTAATGGAGAGAAGAACACAAATTGTCCAATAGAATCGGTATGCAAGGGGATATTGAAGAAGCCTACTGATAATAAAGGGAAGTTTTATAGTATGAAAAGGATAGGGAGAGAATTTAAATCTTGGAAGGGCTAATCTTCAACAAACTTTTTGCTCCATATCTTAATAAGATCATCCACCATTCCGTCAATTTCATATATACTTAGATTATGAAGAACATCTTAATCTATACCTTCAGGACTTTTCCTTGGCAAGAAGAATTAAAGTCATTATCTAAAGAGATCTTTGTATTTAAGAATTTTAAGAAGGACATACATATTTTTAAAAAGAAGATAGAAACAGGCAATTATGACTTGATCTTAGGTATTGCTAAAGCAAACAAGAAATCAGTATTTGAAACAAAGGGGGTTAATAGATTTAACAAAGGACATATTGAGAAAGATGGTATAGAAAACTTCCCCTTATATTTTCCTATAAACGGTTATGAAAGTATTGATATAAATCATAAATATACGACATCTTTTTGTAATTGGAGCATATACAAAGTGGGGGACTTAATATATAAGAAAAACTGTAACATAAAGCATATGTTTATTCATATCCTAGAGGACGACATCTCTGTTCTTAAGGGATATTTAACATCAGAACAATATAAATAGAAGACTATTTACACACAACTAAATCTTATCTACTCCTTGCTCTACTGCATACTTAAACAACTCTCTAAAAACATCTGGATCTATAGAATATATTATTCCAAAAGAAGTAATAAAAATTGTTACTGCCAACCACTTAGTATATTTACCATGAGTCTTTAAGAAAAGAATTACTGAAAGAATTGCCATAAGAGATGATCCCACTATCTTTATATCTCCCAATGGAACAACATACCCACCTATATCTTTCGAATCTACACCAAAATAATCAGCAAGATTAATATCTATCTTAAACAAAAGAAGTAAGATCTCAGCTATTAACACCCCTAACAAAAGATATGAAGATGCCTTAGTAGACTTTCCCTCTGTCCTATACACCTCATAGATTGCCGCAGGTAAAAGAAGAATAACTATGACAAGAGTCTCATGAGTTAAAAGACCTATCACAATCCCTATAACAGCTAATATAGTGACTACTGTACAAATATGGGGAGCATACTTAGTTGGTTTTGCCATTCTACCTTTAATAACAATTAAACTACTACTATTTTATACCCTAAACTAACATATACTTCAATCTCCTAAACTCTACTAACCCCATCTCACACATGTCTTGTATAGACGTACCCAACTCATACTCAAAACCAAATACAGGCTTATTATCCCTTACCTCAAAACTATCTAACCTAACACCATTAGGTATTGTAGATACAGAAGATTGAGATATATACATCTTCCCATCATTCTCAATTAATATCGCTATATGACTATTCTCCCCAGTATACCTAGACTTAATTATCATCAAATCTAAACTCTTTAGATCATTAATATTTACAACCTCTGAAGCCCTACCACAAAAAATATCAACACTAGCTCTAGAAACAATCATCTTCTCATCTAACCAGTTCAAAGATTTTAAAAACACATCCTTCTCCTCAACACTTTCTAACAAAACATTAAAAACATACCCACTACAATCAATACCTAAATCTACTAATCTCATAAATTCAACAATACCTTCTGGTGATGAAGACTCTAAATTAAAGTTTCTCTTCTTTGCTATCTCCTTTGTAGCAGAAGATATCTCCTTAGCGGTTCCCTTACCCCTATACCAACCATATATAGCCTCATTGCTTTTGTATAACTCATGAACTTCCTTGATCTTTTCCTCCTCTATTCCTACCATTCTCATTAATCCTAGAAATTCATTTTCAACAAAATTGATAGAGTAGGGACATACAACTTTTTTACCATAGATATCTAGATTGAGATAAGCTTGAATATTTTTAAAAACTTCTTTGTTATTAATTTTCATCTTTAATGTGATTTAATAGAAAGATTTTAATATAAGCAAGAATCCTTTGCATTTCCTGTGTCTTGCTTTTTGCTATATAAACAGCCAATTCGTACAATTCCGTATTTGTACATTCTAACCATTTATTATTATTAATCAAAAAGATCAACAGAACAAGAACAGCAACTCTTTTATTACCATTCTCAAACGGATGGTTCTTTATACACAGATAAAAGAGGCTCGATGATTTTTGCACGAATGATGGATATAAATCCTTTCCTGCTATTTGCTGAAATGGTTGGGTAATTGAACTTTCTAAAACCCCTTCAAATCTTGTCTCAAATACTGGTATTGGTTCTGAATCTGGAAAAACTTCATCAACTAATTGAAAACAAAGATATTCGACTTCTTCAAGAGTAATTCGTCTTACTAAATCTTTAGGCATTACCGAGTTTAATAAGAGCAGGTTTATACTGCTTCATAGCCCTTTTGAAGGCTTTATCTACATTTCTTTTTTGTTTTCTTGTGATTTTTATTTTCTTTCTACTATTCATCATGTTTTATTATACCTTGCTTCTGCAAATTCTTCCAGATTCTTCAAATATTGAACTCTTAACTACAAATACCATATAATCATCTATGACATACCTCTTCCTTCCTGGAAACGCAATATCAAATAAAGATTGGATAAATAATCTCTCTAATGAATTTGATCTCCCTAAAGAAGTAATACACTACAACCATTGGGATACAGAAGAAGAAATATCCTTTGATGTAGAACTACAGAAATTATGAGACTTACCAAAAGAAGAATACATTGTTATTGCTAAAAGCATAGGAACTTATAGTAGCACTTAAAGCGATAGAGGAGGAGATATTAGATATAGATATAACCTTTATACAAAAACCCCATGATCCACAAATTGGATATGAAGAATTAAAAGTTTTAATACAAGATATAAGACCACAAGCAGAAGTCATATTGTATAAGAAAGAAGGGGAGGAGAACGACAATCATCACTACGGTGATACAAAACTCCTCAAAAGATTAGCCTTATAGTACTTGCCAATAGGCTTCTATTCGTTTATCATTGCTCTTATGAAGAATCAGAACAAGAGCGAAAGAATACAAAGGGTTGTAACAGTTCATCACCCTGACCTCACTACAGACATCAATATAAGAAATCTGAGAGAAATTACACAAACAGGAGACTTATTAGTACTGAAACAATTAACAATAGAGAATTTTAGAATTCTTACAGAAACCCCTCCAAATACCGTATTAACATACGAAGAACTCCTTCAAGAAGAGCAAATAGAAATAATTGGTACCATGGAAGATCAAGATTGGGTAATCATATCCCTACCCGTAAACCAAACCCTCCCAACAAACAATATTAGACCACTTAATATGGACCACGCCATTGAACTAGGAGAGAATATAATTACTAACGAACAACTCAACCCATGTATTGCTGACCTTGGACCAAATGGAAAAATAAGAGTACAAGCTGGAGATCATAGAAGAAGAGGTATCGCACATATTTCAAATTGGCAAGCACCCATCCTTATTAAACTCTTTCTTTACGAAATGACTCCTGAACAACAACTAAGAATAAAAATGGATGAAAATCTCCATATCCCAATGACTTCGACAGAAAAAGCGACTGTCTTCTATAATCTATGGCAAATGTTCATTGAAAACAATCCTGATGCAACCCAAGCTGACTTTGCCGAACGTATGCAAGTAAGCCCCTCCTCATTATCTAATGCTGTTCGCTTCCACGAAGGGCTCAACCCACTAGTTCAACAAATGGTAGACGACAAGATATTCTTTTACTCACAAGCCCTCTTACTACTTAACCTCTCCCAAAACGAACAAGTTCGAGAAGCTGCACATTCCATATTAACTAATGCTACAACAGATATAATGAAGAAAAGGGTTCAAAACCTTTTGGCTGAGCAACAACACATAGGATTCTTCGGCGAAGACTTTATGAGTCAGCAACTAGAACTCGGTACACAAAAACTCTTTCAACTAACCTTTGACAGAATGACTAATATTGCAATTACTTACTTAGCAAAGATATCTTACATGACTAACAAAGCAGAACTAACCTCAGAGATTCCTATGACAAAAGCTGTAGAAAGAGACATCGTCACACTAATAACTACTACATACCAATTCCTCGTATATCTACAAAACAACTTCCCAGAAACTTATAATTCTTTAACAACTTCTGCTAGGGACAAAATTGACCTAACCTAACTCCCTCTCTATCCTCATCAACCTATTATACTTCCCAACCCTCTCACTCCTACTCATAGAACCTGTTTTAATAAAACCTGTACCAGCACCAACTACAAAATCAGCAAGAAAAGTATCCTCTGTTTCCCCAGACCTATGAGAAACCATACACTTCATACCAACCTCACTAGCCCTCTTCATCACCTCTATTGTCTCAGTAACACTCCCTATCTGATTAAGCTTAATAAGAATGGAATTAGTAGCCTCTTCCTTAATACCCCTCTCTAATCTCTCAATACTAGTCACATACAAATCATCACCCACATTCATAATCCTCTCTCCCAACCTCTTCTCTAAAAGTACAAAACCATCCCAGTCATCCTCTCCAAAACCATCCTCTATCAAAATTAAAGGATACCTCTCTACCCACTCCATATACATACTACACAACTCCTCACTACTCAAACTCATACTATCTGCCTTAAGCTCATACTTACCCTCCTCAAAAAACTCATTAGCCGCAGCATCAATACCAATACACATATCCTCACCAGCTTTAAGATTAGCCTTCTTAATAGCCTGAACCATTAACTCCAAAGGCTTCTCATTACTACCCAAAGAAGGAGCATAACCACCCTCATCACCAACTGTAGTACTAAAATCCATCTCCTTTAAAATATTACCCAAGTGATGGAAACACTCAGAACCCCACCTTACAGCCTCCTCAATATTAGATGCACCAACTGGCATAAACATATACTCCTGAATATCAGAAGCACCATTAGCATGCCTACCACCATTTAAAACATTAATCATTGGTACTGGCATCTCATACTCATCTGTACTATTACCAAACAAAGTAGCTACATACTCATACATTGGTATACCTTGAGATAGGGAAGCAGCCCTCACACAAGCCATAGATACAGAAAGAATTGCATTAGCACCAAGATTAGACTTATCACTACTCCCATCCAAAGCTATCATAGCTTGATCTATCTCCCTCTGATCCTCTACATCCATACCAACTACAACCTCTGCTATCTTTGTATTTACATTCTCAATAGCTTTAAGAACACCCTTACCTAAGTATCTATCCATATCCCCATCCCTTAACTCCACAGCCTCATATGTACCCGTAGAAGCACCACTAGGCACTATGGCAGATGCTTTAATATCATTCTCCAATACAACACTACACTCAACAGTAGGATTACCTCTTGAGTCTAAAACCTCCTGAGCAAATATCTTGGCAATTTTCATAAGGATGTAACTAAAAAGTTATTCCTACATTATGCTACAGATTCTAAAAAAATGAAAATGATATACCAAACATTTGCAATTCCTATACCAGCTGATAAAATATAAACACACCTATTCTGTTCACAGACACCTTTGTATATAATAGAGAATAAGTTTATTAATAAAAGTATGACCAAACAACAAATCTCTACACAAATTTACAAACTTGAACAACAACTTAACAAACTCGAAAAAGAAAGGCAGAAAGAAAGAGATATGATAGATATCATGGGACATGAACTAAGAACCCCAATGTCTATAATAAAACTAAACCTAGACCTTCTCTGCAACTCCTCTACAAAAAACAATAAGAACTCCGCTAAATATCTCGCACGTATTAAAGACGCAGTCGAAACAGAAATAAAACTCATTAATACACTACTCAGTAGCGCTAAACTAGAAGGAGACAAAATCGAACTGAACTATGAGAAAGTAAATCTCTTACAACAAATAGAGATGGCCTTACATACACACGAAGCAAAAGCAAAACACAAAAAACTACAACTAATAACAAAACTCTCTCCAAACTCCACATACATATACGCTGATCACGCCAGAGTTGTAGAAATACTTAATAACCTAATAGACAACGCAATTAAATATACACACCAAGGAAATGTAACAATAAAAACAGAAGAAAAGAATGATTTCATTCAAATATCCATAACAGACACAGGAAGAGGTATGAGCAAAGAAAACGTATCAGCTCTAGGAACCAAGTTCTTTAGAGTAGGTAACTATACAGAATCAAAAAACTGTGAGGACTTTAACATTGTAAAACCAGAAGGAACAGGACTGGGCCTCTATGTCACATTCAATCTAATAGAGAAAATGGGAGGGAAGATACATGTAGATAGCAAACTAGGGGAGGGTACTACCTTTACATTCACACTACCAAAATACACAGGACAGACCATAGAGAAGAGAACAGACACCAAAGATAAGTTCACCAAACTGAAACTCAAGGAGAAATAGCAGATTCTTCTATATATCCCTCTACAATCTCCAAAGCCCTATCCACCTCCTCACACTCCATCAACCTCTGTCTTAACTCACTAACCCCTTCAAAACCACTAATATACATCTTTACATACTTCTTCTGACTATTATAACTCTTAACCCCCTCCCAAGTACCCTTAAAAAGCTCTAAGTGCTTCTTTAACACCTCTAAACGCTCCTTCTCGTCTATATCCCCCCTCCTACTAAATAACCACGGATTGTTGACTATACCCCTTCCAACCATTACGCCATCTACACCATACTTAGAAACATACTCATCTGCCATATCTAAACTAGAAATATCTCCATTCCCCAATATAACGGTAGTAGGGGAAACCACATCTCTTAACTTAACCACCTTACCAATCTCATCCCAATTAGCAGGAATATTGTAACCATCCTTCGATATCCTCCCATGCACTGTAATAAGATCAAGATTCTGTTCAAGTAAAAAATTAAACCAAGAATCTGTGATAATGGAATCGTAACCTAACCTAGTCTTAACACTAACAGGAATATCACCAGCCTTACTCTTCACAGCCTCAATAATGTCCTTAACTAACTCTGGCTCTTTAATTAATGCAGAACAATGACCACTCCTCAAAACATTCTTAACACTACAGCCAATATTAATATCAATACCATCAGGCTTAAGATTCACAATATTCTTCACTGTATTAGCATAATTCTCAGGAGTATTACCCCACAATTGCACTATAATAGGCCTCTCTATATCTCTAAACTCCAATCTATGCATTACATTCTCTCTACCCTTAGACATATACCCATCTGTACTCATAAACTCGGTAAAGAACATATCCGGCTTACCAATATCACACAACATTTGCCTAAATACAGAATCCGTAATATCCTCCATAGGAGCTAAAGCATAAATACAACTCTTCTCTTTTATTATCCTCTCATAAACATTCATTCCACATTATATCAAAAATATATAGGACACACCCTCTCCTTACCATTAACCCCAATTTCATATATAATATATCCACTGTCAACTATGGAATCTAAAAACTTACTACTCGATAACTCGGGTCAACAATTACTCAACGAGACCAAAGTAAATTCATACTTTGAGATTTTGCTAACTTTCCTAAACAACTTCCTCAAATGGTGGTACATACAAATGCCAATATGGCACCTAAGAACGCTTAAAAGACTCATCATTGTACTAGATGACAACCTCTCACTAAGCCTACTAACAAGGAACTTCTTCCTACCGTGGCACAGAGACAAAAACCTCATAGGATATATTGTAGGAATACTCTCTAAAACACTCTACCTACCAATTGCAATAACGATTCTCATAATAATCACACTCACATACACCCTCTTTCTCTTCTTCTGGCTACTACTCCCACCAACCACCATAATATTTACCCTTAGATCATTTTTTGTATAAATGAAATGGCAATAGACTACGGATGGCAAAACAGAACAATACTAGGATATCACTCAAGAGACAATAACTCCTACGGTGTCATAGAAAAAGAGCTACCAATACTCACAAAAGAGTTAGACGCAATGTTTCTGGTAACTAGAAACCACTACTTCACAATATCCACACCACAAATAAGCAATGTAATCACCAACTCTCTTAGAACCGCTAAATTCGAAAATACCAGAAGAACAATATCAAATGCCCTCCTCATACCAGGCCTAATAGTAGCACTAGGTTACATGCTCCAATTCCTAGGTGTACTAGACGACATCTTAATACTCAAAAACTTCTTTAACAGTTCAATAGCAAATCTTCTCTTTGGAATATCAATCCTCAGCGTCCTTGCACTCTGGCACGACTACTACAAAGATAGAAGCCATCCAATTAGATTACCCAAAACTGAAATAATTCCACAAAAAGAATATGAAGAAGTAAAAACAGTAGGATTCAAATTTAACCACTACAGCAACCTAGACGCAATTAAGTACATTAATGATGATACACTCAATCTGGTATGTGACAATACACAAAAGAATCAATTCTCTATTCACTCCACATTCATCACACTATTAAATGTACCCAATATAAAAGAGATACTTAAAAGAGCAGATATACAAATAGATGCAGGAGAACTAAACGAAAACAAAATCAACCCAGAAACACTACCAACATACCCAGCAACCTCTCTTAGAAGTATACTCCTCTACGCTGTAGAAGAAGCACTACTCACAGAGTCTCAAATAGTGAGACCCGAGCACCTCTTTCTAGCACTAACTAAAGTATTTCCAACACTACAAAAATTTCTACAGGCAAACAACAGTAGCCTAGATATACTAAGAGAAATTGTAAGATACAATGCAAGACTAAGAAAGAGAAACCTTGCTACAAACATTTTCAACCCTAATGTCGCTTACTACAAAAAAGGAGGGATTGCAGAACAATGGATATATGGATACACATTCATACTTAACCACTTCAGTACAAATATTACAGAACAAATTGCCAAGACAAGAGATGTCTTTGGAATAGGACACGACCTAGAAATAGAAGCACTAGTATCTATACTAGGTAAAGTAAATAACAAACACGCACTCCTAATAGGAGAGCCGGGTACAGGAAAATCCAGCCTCATACTCGGGGTAGCACAAAGAATAAATAGAGGAGATGTACCACTACAGATTAAGGACAAGAGAATAATCAAACTAGATATAAACGCCCTCATTGCACACGCATCTAAACCAGGACAAAACATGGAAGAACTCATAGCAAAAGCCATGAACGAATTAGCACAAGCAGGAGATGTAATCCTCTTCATCGATGAGATGCAAGAACTAATGCCAACCAAAGCACAAGAATCAGGACACTCAATTGCAGGCATACTCCTACCATACATACTAGATAGCAAATTCCCAATAGTGGGAACTGTCAATCACTCGGATTACAAGAAATATTTCTACAACAACGAATCCCTAAGACAAACCTTCACCAATATAGAAGTAGCAGAAATATCACTAGACGATGCACTCTACATCCTTGAGACTAAGATTGAAATACTAGAAAAGAACTTCGGATGTTACATCACCTTCCCAGCCCTAATATCTGCTGTAGAATTAGCTCAAAGATATATTAAAGAAAAGAAACTACCTAGTAGTGCAGTAGCGACAATAGAGTCAGCATGCTCTTGGGCTCAAGCTAACCAAATAAAATTACTAACCTCAGAGCATGTAGCAAAAGCTATCTCTCTACAAAAGAATATAAATATTACACCAATATCTGCAGAAGAAAGTACAAACCTTATGAAACTCGAAGAAAACATCAAGAGTAAAGTAGTAGGGCAAGACGAAGCAATTCTCACCATTGTAGACGCTCTTAGACGAGCTAGAACAGATATAAGGGATCCAAACAAACCCATAGGGACATTCCTCTTCATGGGACCAACTGGTGTTGGTAAAACACATATCAGCAAGGTTGTATGCGAAGAATTCTTTGGAGAAGACAAGAAAATGATTAGAATCGACATGTCTGAATACCAAGATATAAAAAGCATTGAGAAATTCTTAGGAAGTACTACCCCAGAATTTGGTAAAAGCTCTATCTCACTAATAGACCAGATAAAAAGCAACCCATACACTGTAGTCCTCTTTGACGAAATCGAGAAAGCTCACCCTCAAATATTGGATCTCTTCTTACAAATCTTTGACGAAGGAAGACTAACTAGTAATAGTGGAGAAACTGTAGATTTCACAAATACCATAATCATATGTACAAGCAACATTGGTAGTCTCACACTCCTAGAAACATTACAGCAGAGTAATTCCCTCTGGGAAGAAGCAAAGAGTAAAGCACTAATAGAATTACAACACAGTATTAGACCAGAGCTACTCAATAGATTTGATAAGGTAATCGTATTCCAACCACACAGTCTAGAAAACCTAAGTAAAATCACCATCCTACTACTAACTCAACTATCCAAAAGATTAGGGAAGAAAGGATATATACTCCAATGGTCAGATCAGATACCAATGCTCATCTCTGACAAATCCAATATACCTGGTATGGGTGCAAGACCACTCAAAAGATATATACAAGATCAAATAGAAGGGAAAATCGCACAAGAAATACTAGAAGGAAACCTAAAAAGTGGTGATGAAATTAGTATAAAGGACAGTTGGATAATATAAATATTGAATAAACCCCATTAATTATATATAATCACAAAGATTAACATAACAAATAAACGAAATGGCAGCATTACCAAAAAGAAGGATTTCTAAAGGAAGAAAAAATAGAAGAAGAGCCCAAGACGGACTTAAAAGTATAGCTACAAACAAATGCCCTAAGTGTGGACATGCCAAAAAACCACATTTCGAATGTGCATACTGTGGTTACTACGCAAGAACTTCAAAGAAAAGTAAATAGTTTTTAAAAAGAATACATGAAAAGAGCAACTGACCCTAGACATCTCTCAAGACAGATAGCCTTACAGCGGCTTTTTGCACACGACTTTAATAAAACAAATATTAATCCAAACATCTCAGAATTTAACTCTGAACAATTAGCTGACATAGATGAAATAGATAAATATCTCTTGAAAATGGTTGACTCAATTGTAAAAGGCGTTAATGAGAATAGGAAGCCAATAGACGAACTCATCACTCAATATGCACCACAATGGCCAATAGAACAGATGAAACTCGTAGATATACAAGTACTAAGAATTGCAATATTTGAAGGCTTCGTAGGGAAAACAACACCACCTAAAGTCGCCATTGACGAAGCAATAGAATTAGCGAAAGAATTTGGAGAAGAGGTAAATGGAAGATTTGTAAATGGAGTACTAGGAGCAATATATGAAAACCACAAGGAGAACAAAAATGATAAATAGTCTTGCAAAGAAAATAGGTATAAAATTCAACGATATCTCACTACTTAAAACTGCACTTACTCACAGATCTTACCTAAACGAACATAGACAGGAAAAAACTCACAACGAGAGACTGGAATTCTTGGGAGACGCTGTACTAGAACTAATTGTCTCAGACCACCTTTACAAAGAATATTCTGACAGACCTGAAGGAGAACTAACAAGTTTCCGATCAGCCATAGTCCGTACAGAGAGTCTAGCAATAGCCTCTAGAGAGTTAGGCTACGGTAAATACCTAAGAATGGCAAAAGGGGAAAAGGAATCTGGAGGTGAAAACAAAGACTACTTACTTGCAAATACCTTCGAAGCTGTACTTGGTGCAATATACATAGATCAAGGATACGAGAAATGTAAAGAGTTGGTTAATCGCATTCTAATTACAAAGATCCCAGAAATCGTGAAGAGCAGATCAGATATTGACAGTAAAACAAAAATACAAGAGGTTGCACAATCTCAATACAAAATCACTCCTATATACAAAGTAATCAAAGAAATAGGCCCTGATCATGACCGAGAATTCATAGTAGCTGTCAAACTAGGAAATAAAGTCATAGGCGAGGGGAGAGGTAGTAGTAAACAAAAAGCGGAAGAAGAAGCAGCATCAAAAGGGCTAGAATATATGGAAAAGGACTTGAATAAATAACTTTCATCTGTTAAAATCTCATCGTTATGCTAAAAATAAGACTTAAAAGAACAGGAAGAAAAGGACAACCACATTACAGAATAGTAGTGATGGAATCAGCTAAGCCAAGAGATGGCAGAACCGTTGAAGAAATTGGTTACTACAACCCTAGAACAAGTCCCTCAACATTTGATATAGATGAAGCTAAAGCAAAAAAGTGGTTATCTAAAGGAGCTCAACCAACAGATACTGTTAAACACTACCTTGTTAAACTTGGATTAATAAAATCTCTTAAAAGAGGTTCTACCAAACCAAATACCACAAAAGGCGCTAAGAAGGACAAAAAAGAGTAATTTACTCAAGTAAATTTCTGTATTGATTTTATTTCCCCTCCGATATAAGATAATGTAAGTGTATCTGATACACTATTTAAAATTATTTACTTAAGGATAATGAAAGAACTACTAGAACACATAATCAAATCGATAGTGAACAACCCTGACGATGTTACTGTTGAAGAAAAAGAAAGTGTAGACTTCCCTGGCTTAACAATACTCTCAATCGAAGTTGCAGAAACAGACAAAGGTGTAGTAATTGGTAGGAAAGGTAGAACTATTAACTCCATTAGAGATATCATAACAATTAGCGCTATTAGAAATGACAGACGAGTGAAAGTTATGCTAAAAGATGATCGTAGACCAAGTGATGATGAAAGTAAAATGGAAGAGATTTCTACAGACGATTTATAAAACCTATTAATATAGGAATCCATATTAGTAATGTATAAAGCAACCACAATGTGGTTGCTTTTTTATCTTTGCTCTTTCTATTCATCCAGCTTACTTACTCTAAGTGAAAAACTATCTATAATATCCGAAAAAGAAGTATATGGCGTAAATGGCACATAAAGATCCAACTTCTTACTCTCCTCTGGAATATAGTAACCAACTAAATCAAAACTCACAGACCAATTCTCTTCTCCTCCTGTCAACGAAATGTTTCTTAATGTAACTAAATATGGAGAATACCCCTGCATCTCTTCCAAGAAATCTAGAACATCCTCGTACCTACCAGAGTAGGAAAGCGGACCACTTACACCCTGACTTGTCTTGGACTCAGTAGGATCACCTCCAATATTAACATCCCCCGCACTTATCTCTCTCGTCACCAAATCTTTACTCATCGCAAGAGTATCAATGTAATAAACAAAACTTGAAACTTGTAAAACCTTTGGTATAATCGTTTTGACCATTACCAAATCTTCCAACAATGAAGTCTCATTCATCTCTCCTAACTTACTCTCCAATGTATTTAATGCTGTCAACTTTTCTTGTACTTCTTTTAACTCAGCTCTACTCTCATTTGCCGTTTCAACCATGGGTATAAACACAAAGAATGTAAGAAGTACTAATATTACAAAAGAAGATAACGGAATAACCAAATCAGATAACTCTAATTGACTCTTCTTAGACCTCTTACTAATAGTAGCTAGCTTCTTACCAACCTTTCTATTATCCAAATTGTTCTTAGAAATACCAATGGACATTTAATCCCCTATAAAGTTAGATGTATTTAGTTGACCCTTAAACGAAAACGAAGCCCCTTTATCACTCTTCCCTACAGATTCTAGATTAATATTATCAATATTTTCATCAATACCTAACAAATACCACAATTTGGCAACTACAGCCAAATCAGAAGTACTACCACTCATTTCAAAGCCCAAATCATTTCCAATATCAAAAGTTCTGATAACAATACTGCCACTTCTATCAACTATTGTCATAACATATACCACTATTTCCTTTGGAGAAAACACTCCTTGTTCTAAATGCTTATAAAGATCTATCCTCTCAAGTATCTCATTATTTGACAATATCATATCACCATATACCTCCAACTCACTCTCTTTCTGGAACAAATCTTCTGTTGCACTATTCAGCTGTTGCTTAGATACAATATTAAACAGTACAACACTCAAAGAAAGGACTACCAACAAAAGTAAACTTACCATAGAAGAAACATTGAAAGAAAACTTCTTCTTAGCTTTTACAACCTCAGCCTTTGATTTCTTTGGTATTAGATTTACACCAGCACCAGTATGAAGCAGTAGTTTCTCTTGGTCAGAGAGTTGTGATTCATCATCAATCTCAGCTTTTATCTTAATCTTTTTAACTTCTTTCTCCTGACGAGCTATATTCTTGGTTTCAATAACAACCTTCTCTTTAGACTCTATCTCAACAAAATTAGACAGAAAAGATTTCTTCTGCTTTTTCTCTACCTCAATATTTTGTTTCTCCTCATTATTATTCATCTTTAAGTGCTAATCCAATTGCTACAGAGTAAGAAGGCCCACTCTTGGAAATAATGTCTTTAAATTTTTGATCCACTACAATGTTCATCCAAGGGTTAGCTATAGAAGCATTTACATTTAAGGCAAAAGATATGTACTCCGACAAACCTGGAAGCAATGCACCGTCTCCAGTAAGAAGAAAGTTTGTAGGTGCAGGTGCAAGTGTTTTGTTTTTATAAAACTCTATACCTCTTCTTACTTCAAGCATTATAGATTCCAGAATAGGGGAGAGTACTTGATATATTTTCCCTTCAAGGACATTCTTTACAACTCCATAGTTACGTTTGTATTCCTCAGCCTGCTTATACTCAAAATTAAACTTATTAATTATTGACTGTGTCAAAGAATCGGACCCAATAGAGATACTCTGAGAGAACACTAGATATCCATCGAGCATTATGCTCATATCTGTACTATTCGCACCAAAATCCAACATAACAACATGCTTTTGTTTAGTAGCTCTATACATGGCTCTTCCTAATGCTACAGACTCTGTTTCTATTGCAATTACATCTAATGCTGCCATCTCACATATATCTCTGTATATATCTATAATCTTGAGAGGAGCAGCTACAAGAAGTACACGAGGAGCATTCTTAGCTTCATTAAAACCAATGGTTACATAACTCATTCTCACCTCATCTATTGGTACTGGAATATATTGTTTAGCTTCATAGAAAACTGCATCTTCTAGCTCTTCTTTTTTTACTCCAGGGAATTCTAGAAATCGAGTAAATACAGAAAACTCAGGCAATGCAACTACTACAGATTTGTTCTTAATCTTACTATCTCCATAGAGCTTCTTGAGCACCTCAGATAATTTCTTCTGATCATTTTTATCCTCACTGTTGATAACACCCTGTGGAGTTGTTTGGCTTCCAAAATTAACCAGTTGTGGAGTAGGGGTAGTGATATCTTTAAGCTCGACAGCTTTCACTGAGTGTGTACCGAAATCAACACCTACATGGTCAGGCAGTTTAGCCATTGCTAAGACAGTTTAAATTATTATCTACATATTAGCAGAAACTCGTAAGATTGGGAACCTAACCCAAGAATTTATTAACCTCTTTTATTAACCCCTCATAATCCAAGTCCGTTTTCACTAAATATGATGTCGCACCCAAATCAAAAGCATCCTTAATAACCTTCTCTGATGTCATGTTGGTAAGAGCAATAATGGGAACACTACCATACTTATCTTTATCATCCTTGATAGTTCTAAGAACTTCTAAACCATCTACACCTGGCATCATAAGGTCGAGAAGGATCAAACTAATCTTACCAATATTCTCCGCTATTATATCCAACCCCTTGTAACCATCCAAGGCCTTTAATACAGAATACCCTTTAGACTCCAAAGCCTCTGAGTACGACCCTAACAAAACCTTTTCGTCTTCGATAATTAATATTGTTTTTTTATTATCCATATTACTAAAGAATAAATACCTTAAGGTTGAAATAAACCATTATCATAAATAGCATAATCAAAAAGAGGAGAATAACCAAGATTACCAGAACCTGGTAAAAGCATCTCCTTCCCCCTATAAGAACCATTGCAATTAACCTCCGAACGAACTTTAATAGACCTAAACTCCCTATCAATACAGGTCACATCATTCAACGAATCAGCCACAGCCAATGTACCAGCAATAGGAATAACACGAATCTCTATCACATCAGCTGCAAACCTAGCAACAAGATCAATAGTCCTAGGATAAGCACCATCAGCATCCATAACTCCAACTGATGCCATATCTCCGGTATTTAGAAAACTACTAAGATATTCTACATTCTCAATTGTAGTACAAGCAGAACCATCTGAAGTGACACAATAGTGTTCTTCAGATTGTGTGACAACACTCCCATCATTCATAATATACGCAACAAGGAAAGCAACTGATTCATCTACAGGTCTAAATCTCCAAGTTAGAAGACATGGAGCTACTACCGTAGCACCATCTAAACTATAAACTCTCACACTACCATGCTGTACTTCTACAAAATCATCATCATCACTCTGCCCAACAGTAACCAATATGCTTGAACTCTCCTCCTGACATCCTACATCCTCATCAGGTAATGCATCGGGATCTCCACCAATATCAGTAATAAAAGAGGCGAACTCTGAACTAGAGATACTCTCAAACGGTCCCACACCTTCCCTTATTTTAGTTTCCAAAGCTATAACATCGGCACCCACAAAAATATCCAATATACCATCAGACTGCTCCTCTGCCAAAGCAGAGTCCTGCTGATTAATCGCCGACTCCTTATCCTTACTTATCCTAGAGAAAAGTGATACACCAATAATAGATGCAACCACTAAAACCACCATAACTATCGCTAACGCCTGTCCCTTGTAATATTTTTTCATCATACAATAATTTAACAATAAATTAATACCACGTCAAACCCTGAGTTGTAATTACAGCCTGTCTAAAAACAGTCTTCCCTATAGCAGCATGACTACCACCCACCCAATATATAGGCTCCATCTCAAGATCTACATAAAAGATGTTGTTGTTAGAAGAACTCTGAGTATATGACACCTTAAACTCATTAACCATTACCTCATCAGACACCAAAACGAGTAGGGGATCTGAAAGAGAAACACCTGTATCAAAACAAGACTTATGACCATCAGCAAAACTTCCCATTGTTCTTTTCACAAGATATCCCTTACTATTGTCTACATCCATAAAAAGAGCTATGCAAGCCCAGATATCATACCCATACGGTCTAACATGTATTTCGTTACCAGTAATCCCAGGGGCTAATTCTATACTATATATCTCATCTAAATTATAAGTCCCTGGATCAACCTCTACTATAGCTTCAGCCTCTGGATCATACTGTCTTGCATTAATAGTATCATACACATAAACATCAGCGACACTAGAATTCGACAACAACCTATCTATTAACTCCATGGAAAACCCTATTTCATTCTTAGTAACCGTTTTGTATTTGGAAATAGAAGAAACTCTAACAATAGTGACAAGAGTTTGTGTAGCTATAAGCATAACTATAGAAAGAATACCTAACGTAATTATCATCTCTACCAAACTAAAAGCTTTAAAAAAGTTCTTCATAAATCAATAATGGCATAATATTTAAAATCTTTAAGATCACTATCCGTAGTTCGTACACCAGCCAACTTTACATCACCCACCCTAAACTCGACATTAGCCCATCTAGTACCTGTAGCATCCATAGACTGAATACACATCACAAGAAAATAGTCTTCATGTGTATCTGCACCATTTTCTATAAAAAGGTCTCGTGTCTCCGTATCATCACCATTAAGAATTGAAATGAACTGCCCCTCCATACCTCCCTCCTCACGTAAGAAGTAGTAAAACACATTTTCTCCACTCTCTTCTCTAAACGGAATAAAACAGCGTCCTACATCAATAGCCTCTGAGGGGAAGTAAGGACCCTCGCCAGTTAATGCTGCCTTTTGTTGATTAGCTACCTCTTGTGCAATATTGGCACCATCCGTAGCAATCCTAGACATATATTCCAATCTTTCTGTTTGTACAAGAGCCTTCATTGCTCTAGCAGAAATGGTAAGAAAAACAGCAGACACAATACCAACTACCACTATAGCAATCATAACTTCTACAAAACCCAAAGCTTTTATTCTTTTATTCATCATCCCCTATATTAATTAATTCAATTCTACCTGTTAAATTTTTAATAACTAACACATGTATATCACCAACCCTCTTATCCAAAGTAATCTCAATATTTGCATCATTTACCAAAACACCACTAGAATCATAGATAAAAGCTCTACCAGACACAGCTTCAAAAAGAAGAAACCTACCATTTGCAATAGATACATCCTCATCCAGATTTAAATTCCCTACACCATATCCAGACAACTTAACCAACTTCATTGCGCCATTACAAGTCCCTTCAGATATACCTGTTGGAATATTCCCGTTAGTCTCACTAAACGAATAGGCTGGATCGTAATTAGGATACTCACTCTTAGTCCTCACACCACCGAAATCAGGATACTCCGAACACCACTTAAAAAAAGAATATTTCCCGTCACCACTACTAAGATCCTCAAAATCAATTCCAATACCGTACAACCAATATTCATCAGGATCTTTCTCAAAGAGCATAGCAGCTCTTTGCATAATTAATACATCATTTTGGATATCTGCCACATCTTGATTAAACTGAGTAGTCTTTGCAAAAGAGGCATATGAATAAATACCAACGGAGAGAAGAATCACCATAATGGTCATAACAATTAACATTTCCATTAATGTATACGCTCTTATCTTTTCCATTAGGCAGTAAATCAATTTACTTCACTCTCTATAATAGCCGAAATACCTTTTGTCATCAATACCTCCTAGTAAACCCTCTACATCATCAACACACCCTCTACATATTCAAATATACTCTCACCATACACTACCACTACGATATATCCCAAAGTAAAGAAAGGTAGAAGTGGAAGAGAGGATTTCAAATTCATCTTTCCTAATATGGAACTCGGTATAAAGAAGAGTAGTGCAAGTAGAATTGATATCCAGAACATCACCCAAAACTGTTCTATAGACAAAAGCATACTTAAACCAAAAAGAATGAGGAAATCACCACTACCTAATCCTTCTAGACCATCTTTAATAGTAAAACCCTTAATTCCGTACATTACAATTAGCAATATGCACATACCAGACAAGAGCAATATCCCTGAGAGAAGAGCATTTAGTACCAACTCTTTCGCAACAACAGATAATACTATCACATACATTATACCCAACACATTAAATAGTAGAGTAGGGACTTGGGGTATAGCTTTATAAATATAATCAAAATAGCAGAGACAGAAGAGAAAGATTAAAACAAAATACATAAACCATGACACACCATTCAAAAAGAATAATGCAAAAGAAATACCCAGTATCAACTCGGATATCGGATAGTAGACTGTAATCTTAGACCCACACTTACTACATTTACCTCTAGAAAAGATGTATGACAAGATAGGAACAAGATCATAACTCTTTAATTGTTTATTACACTTCTCACAATGAGAAGGTTTAACAAATATGTTTGGATACTTATATTCTTTATCCAACCT
>Ga0255374_10015_pt1 | contig 24055 bp, 22 predicted proteins | sample ANMaggSeSYBR01H4_FD_182088 | JGI IMG/M metagenome (GOLD analysis project Ga0255374, IMG submission 182088) | Sediment cell enrichment communities from methane seep in Santa Monica Basin, California, United Staets - ANME aggregate JGI... | ecosystem: Environmental > Aquatic > Marine > Cold seeps >... | reverse complement strand
TGCCCTTTCAGTTCCCGACAGATATGTCATAGCAATAGACGGGGACGGTTCGGTCCGGATGAACATGGGAAGCCTTGCCACCATTGCACATCAGCAGGCGGAAAATTACCTTTTGGTAGTGATAGATAATGGAGCCTACGGTTCTACCGGAGACCAGCTCACAGCCACAGCTCTTGGTACCGATCTCGCAATCGTTGCAAAAGGAGCTGGTATCGATGAAGTTCATAATACTTTCAGCGAAGAGGAATTCAGGGATAAACTAAAAAATGTTGACAGGGGAGTAATTGTGGTGCACGTTGATGCAGGAAATTCAAAAGTTCCTGTGATACACCTGACCCCTGAAGAGATAATCGAAAGGTTCATGTCCGAATGCGCTCGACCATCGATGTCATCCTAAAAGAACCATCAAGTATCTGTTCTTTTAACTTTTCGGATAATTCCAGAGCCCTTTTCTTATCAGACTGACGCAGGACGATAGGAACATTTGTGGACTCCCCTCCAAGCTCAAAATTGATGGAACCAAGATTGGCAGTGTAAACATCGGTCACACACAGAGTGGAACAAAGACCGCAATTGAAACATGTGTACCGGTCAAGTTTTACCTCACCGTCCTCAAAGCTGATAGAAGCCATGGGACACATCTCCGCAGGTTCACACAAAGTACAGCCAATGCATTCATTCGGGCTAAAATCTATCATAAGGTCCGTACCTTCCCATACATCGCCATAGTCGGAATAACCAACACATGCCCTTTTATCAACGGCCATTACCGGCATCTTAAGCTGCCTGTCACGTTCCTTTATCGATTCGAGCACTGAATCACTTGTCACAGGAACAGGCACAGCCCAGGAAACAATACATTCCGGACCGGCTGAAGTGAAAAAACCGCCCATGTATTCAGGTTTCATCCCATGCATATCCGCAAAGGCAGTAAGGTTAGGTTTTTCCGCACTGCTGCGAGTTCCGGACCCCATTATGAAACCTTCGGAGCCGTTCATGAGCATCCGCGTTCCAATCCCAATGGATTCCAGGAGAGGATCGTTCTTCACCGGATTTATCTGACCACAACCGGAAATAGTAGCCTCTGTAAGCCTTGGCCCAAACTCCATGGCATGGAATATGCTGGCTGCCGGCTCATCCGAAGTGTTCACAAATGCGGAATAGTTCTTGAAAGCATGCCTTGTACCGTAAAGCATAGCATACGGCATATCATCAAGTGTTACCTTTGTCTTGAACGATTCACCTTTATCAGTAACTACTTTGACCTCCACAGACAATCCTTCTGCAAGGTCACGGAAAAGATGACCAGCACCATAACGGGAATCATCTACACTGTGATCTGTACCGAAAAGCATCAGGTCAAGGATACCAAGCCTTTCGTTGGGACAGGGACCAACGTGTGCAGGTACACCATTCATATAGACTTCTTTTGCACGTAAGAAACTGTGTGAAGACTCCACAGGAAATGACAGGATCGCATATGTACCACTCATTATAGCACGTGTAGCTGCTGTCACGACATCCACATCTTCAGCTCTTATATCTTCCCCACTATCCACAAGATCGCAGACCTGTTGAGCAGTAAGCACGACTGCATCTCCTTTTTCGATCTTGCGATTTATCTGTTCAATGCTTTGTTCCATGAGATCACCCGATTATTCTGTTAAATATCCCCACCTACAAAGAGAGGTGTTACCTTTGATATCATTTCTGGTGAGCCCATGAGTACAAGCACATCGCCTGATCTCAGAACGAGATCTGCATCAGGATTCGCTATGATACCCGAACTTCTCCTGATAGCAAGCAAGGTGACACTGTACTTTTTCCTGAGATCAAGCTGTAATAGGTTCTTGCCAACTGCAAAGGAGGATGTTCGCACTCTCAGGTTGGTAATATCCATTTCCGGCAGATCGATCTCCATGTCATAGATGCTCATGGAACCTGACAGTGTCCTGAACATCTCATATCCATCTGAACGGATCTCCGAGATGAACTTCTCGATCTCGTCCTTGGGAATGAGGTACCTCTTCATCAAACGCACGAATATTTCTATAGAGGTCTCAAATTCTTCAGGTATCACCTCGTTGGCACCCAGCTCATAAAGCGGCTCCATTTCCTGAAGATACTGGGTACGTGCGATAATATGGATATTGGGATTCATCTTACGTGCCAATGAAATGGCCCTTCTTGTACCTGCAGGGTCAGAGATACAAACGACCATTACTCTCGCATCTTTGATATCCGCATGCTCCAGAACACCCTGCTGGGAAGAATCACCATAATAGATGAGCTCACCTTTTAGCTGCTCCTTCCTGACCGTTTCAGGGTTCGTGTCAAGGATAAGATAAGGAATGCCTGCAACCGTTGCAGCTTTTGCAACTGTCCTGCCGTTAAAACCAAATCCTGCAATGATAAGATGGTCTTCCAGATGGTCCTTCTTGTCAAGTACCGGCATCATTTTACGGGAGTGGAAACCACATTTCATTTTAGAGGGAATTGGAAGGTTCACAACTTTGTCCGCAACTTTCGGGGATATAGACATCACAGATGATGTGACTGCCATAGTAAGAATAGAGACCACAAGGAAAAGCTGATAGACATCATCGGTGAGCAGCCCAAACTCCACACCGAACGTGGAGAGAACGAAGGAGAACTCACCTACTTGTGCAAGACCAAGTCCTGCCATTACAGCCGTATGCAAAGGGAAACCAAGCAAATACGAAGACATTCCTGCAATTACCGATTTGAGCATTAATACACAGACTGCGACTAGTATGAACAGAAAAGGATCATTGAAGAAATAACCAAGGTCAAGCAGCATCCCTATGGATATGAAAAAGAAGCTCATGAAAATATCACGGAATGGAATGAGGTTACTCAGTGCCTGATGACTATATTCAGATTCGGAGATGATAAGCCCTGCAAGGAATGCCCCCAGAGCAAGGGAGAGACCCAGACTCGATGTTAACCATGCGACAGAAAGGCAAATGACGATTATACTGAGAAAGAACAGTTCGGGATCCCTTGTCTTTGTTATCTGGAAAAGTACTTGTGGAACGATCCATTTTGCACTTGCAAAAACAAGAAGGATCAAGCCAAGCCCTTTTGCGATGATAGGAATAAAAGCAGCATCCGACATGGAGCCAGCACCTGCAAGGAATGGAGTGATAAGTATCATTGGTACGACAATGACATCCTGATACAATAGAACTGCAAGTGAAAAACGACCGTGAGGTGCCTGAAGTTCCCCACGTTTCTGCAACAATTTGAGCACGATGGCAGTACTGCTCAGAGAGAAAAGGAAGCCAATGAAGATCGATTCGCCTATCCCGTATCCAAGGTAGTTGGCAATGAAAAAGACAGCAATAATTGTAAGAAGGACCTGAATAGAGCCTCCGAATACAACCGCTCTTTTGATCTTCCAGAGATCTTTAATGGACAACTCCACACCGATAGTGAATAAAAGAAGGACGATGCCCATCTCCGCAAGTACCTCCACCTCTTCAACGGCATCTATAAAACCATAGCCATGGGGACCTACGAGTATTCCGGTCACAAGAAAACCGACAATAATGGGAATGTGAAGGCGATGACATAAGTAAAGGATCACTATGGACAGACCGAAGATTATGGTAAGATCGTTTATTATCAAAGATACCAACCCACATTTTTCCTTTGCTTTACATTATATAAACTAATAAAAATTCTCTAGAGCAAAACCATAAAGAGAAAGGAAAGGAAGGATCGTACCGGTACGAAAGTACCGGGAGTTCAGATCAAATGTTATCCACGCCGAGAAGGCTTGCAAGTTCCAGACCTTCACTACCAAACTCCGAAAGCTGGTCGAACAGATCGGTCTTGCTCACATATTTTTCAGTGCGAGTACCATCGTTCTCCTCGATCTTTATAGTGATCTCATCCTTAGCATAACCTCTTTCAAGACACTCATTGATAAGTTCTGTGAACTGCTCGGCAATAAGTTTCAAGCAATCGAATATCTGATTGTTCATGATAGCATCATCGCCATCAAGCACTAATTTGACAAGAGTGTGTTTTTGGATGCTGGAACTAATGTGTTCTTTAAGTGCATCAAGCAAAGCTATCACATGTTCCGATTTCAGGGACTGCATCAAAGTAGGGTCTGCAGTCACCTCGTTCCCATGGTAATGCAATATAAAGGAGTTGCCGTCCATTTCAACCTTGAAACGTTTGGTGGATTTTTTGTTCTCGAAACTGGCCATAGCCCGAACATCATCAAACTCCAGGGACGTTAACATGAAATCGGATACTTCTTCCAATTTGACCTTTTCTTCTTTGTAAAATATGCCAGACTTTATCCATGTAGGCAGGAAAAGAGTGCCGTATACACCCCTTATCGTTAGCAGATCATCTTTGAAAATGAGTTCAGACTCGTATTCCATTCCAGCGACCGTTGATGAAAGTTTCCCACTAAGAACGCCCTTGTTCATTGAAGCGAAGAACCTGTCTGTCGTCCCATAGATGCCACCGTCAAAAAGAGAATTGAGACTAGACAATATCTGTTTGCTTGCACCCAAATTACCATCTTCGATGCTATTATTGATGCTCTCGATCTCAAATTGCATTGTCTTTGTGCTTTTATTGATAGAAGCATCACACTGATCAAAAACAGAATTCCTGTAATCAAGGATCTCTTTCATATCAGAATCTTCCGTCAGACCGTTTATGAATTCAAGAACCTTACTATTAATAGACTCGAGCTCATCGACCCCTTTTTCCAGAGAGATACGCCTTCTGTAGAGATCGTCGTTCTTTTCAATGGAAGCGTTCTCTATCGGAAGGACCTTTCTTGATATATCAACGAAATTCTGAACATCCTTGATAATATCTCTTTGAAGAGGGAGATCGGTAGAGTCCTGAAACGTGTATTTCATATTACTCCCCATCTTAACATATATTCATTGAATTAATTGTTAGAGTGCAAGCATTAAATAGGTTGTGTAGGCAGAAACGAATTTCTGCCAAAATATCATCATTAAAGAACTGCACGTACCGGTTCAAGTATCTCATTGAGGTATTTAGCTGCACCATTCTTCAGGTCCATTGGATGAAGACTGCCATCTGCAAACACCTTTTCAAGCTCAGCATAACTCTTGCAGACAAGGTCACCGCCGAACTTTTCCGGTCTTTCGAAAACCATCTCATCATAGCGTGGACTTATGTGATACTTGAACAGCTCAAGGACCGGATTGTTCTCAATATCTTCTGCCGGACAGAATGCTTTCTTAAACTTCTTTTTGAGAGCTGCTTCATCATCGTCAACAGATATGTAGTTCTCATTTGAAGAGGACATCTTCGTGCCGTCCAGTCCGAGAAGGATAGGGGTGTGGATACAAAGAGGTGCCTTAAAACCAAGTCCAGGAAGACCTTCCCTTGCAAGCATGTGTATCTTCCTCTGGTCAATGCCACCAACTGCAACATCGACACCAAGAAGAGCAATATCCACTGCCTGCATGATAGGGTAGACCATCTGAGATACCTTTGGGTCTTCCATCTTTCTGCCTACCTCATCCATGCTTCTCTTTGCCCTGTTGAGTGAAGTGGACTGAGTAAGTTTGAGAACATTAAGCATGTATTCAGGAGATAGCTGGAAGTCAGAACCATAGACGAAATTCGTCTTCTCCGGGTCAAGACCAAGTGCAAGGAAACATTCCTTGTTGTAATCAGCGGTCTTGCGTACTTCTTCCATTGTTCCCTTCTGATTAAGGTAAGCATGAACATCCGCAAGAAGGACCGTGATCTCAAATCCGGCTTTCTGGAGATCAAGTAATTTGTTAACAGTAAGAACGTGACCCATGTGGATCTTTCCGCTTGGTTCGTAGCCGGTATATGCTGAAGGATGTTCCTTTGTCTCCAACAATTTTGTAAGTTCCTCTTCTGTAACTATTTCCTGCACGTTCCTTTTTATAAGATCCATCTTTTCCATAAATTCACCGCTCTAGATCATCCATTATATTAGGATTTTTATGAATAATAAAACATTAAAGTTAAGCCATCACAATATAGATTACGATACATCAATAACCTATAAGATGTTTTTTCAAAAACTCAGTACCTTCTTCAGAAGAGAATTTTGGGATTTCCCAGTCCTGAACCACTTTTTTCCTTGTACTTGATCTCATTTCCTTGCGCACAGGATCAAATCCGGCTACCTCGTAATCATCCTTATAAACAAGAACCCCTCTGCGTTGCCACTTAGGAACCTTATCAAGATTTATGCCGCGCTGGAAGAGCAATTCATGTATATCCTGAGCCTTCTTGCCTTTAATAGCCGATGCAGCATCCTTTTTGCTCAGACCTTCCGAGAGCAATGTGTAATAGCCGTATGAACTGACACAGTTCCTCCACGCCTCACTCTGCCTCCAGATAAGATATTCAGAAACATACTCCTTGGTTACCGGAACTATCCTCGAATCGAAGGATACAGGTTCATCAAGACCCATCCTGATGGTAAAAGCACTGCTAAGGTAACTGGATATGACAGAGTCCAATTTCTCGACCCGCCCCTCAAAAGGCAGATCAAAGAAGAGGATACTTGCCTCATCAGAAAATGTGTACGCCAACGCTGCATTAATTCCACTTTTTTTGAAAAAAAGCTCAAGCGAATCTGCCATTGCAGATGCGAACTTTTCATCATACGGCTTTTCACATCCAAGCCGGGAAAGTGTATTTTTAAATGTCCTGCCATCCACACGTACGATCACAGGCGGTATGCAGCGAAGATCGGAATAGATCTCCCGTTTTTTCATAATAACATCAATCGTCTTTTGCTTCCTCTTTTACAGGTTTCTTGAACCTGCTGACGACATCACGAATAATGACGATGTCCCCGGTTGTGACCACCCAGCGGTACGGAAGGATAACGCCTCTTGTCTGGACATCAAAAATATCACGATTGATGTCTGAAAGAGCAATCCCCGAAACAATTCTTTCATCTACATCGAAGACGAGGTCGTTCACTTTACCCACATATGTACCCTGGTTCGTATACACATTTAATCCAAACAGTGAAGTTATATCTGCACGCATGATAGTCCCTGTTGTATCCTTAATAATAAATATAAGTTATATGTTGATTCTATATATAAAATGTGTATTCTTAATGTTAAATCCTTCTAAAGAAATGGCAACTCATCATCATTAAATAGAAGTATAGCTGAAAGTCCAGTGGAGCAAACAAAATGCTTACAAGCACTTACACACATATCCCCGGAATTGGAAAAACGATTGAAAAACGAATATGGGAGAGTGGATATTGCACATGGGACGAGTACCTTGAGCATCAGGATGAAATATCCATTCCAGCAACCCGAAAAGAAAAGATAGAAAATGGCATAGCCGAATCTAAAAAACACCTGGAAAAAAAGGATTTCGAATATTTCGCCAACTGTCTCCCAAGTGCGGAACAATGGAGGGCATTTGAACACTTTTCGGATTCAGTGGCCTATGTGGATATAGAGACAACCGGACTCTCGCCTTCAAGTTCCTACATCACAGTGATAGGAATATACGATGGGGAAGATGCAAAAACGTACGTCAAAGGCATAGACCTTGAAGACGCTGTGGAAGAGTTACAGAAATATGAACTGCTCGTATCGTTCAACGGTGCCCGTTTTGATCTGCCTTTTATAAAAAAAGAGTTCCCACAGATAGAGTTCAACCAGCTTCACATCGACCTGATGTATCCTCTAAGGCGCATAGGCCTTTCCGGCGGCCTCAAAGCAATTGAGAAGAAACTGGAAATAACCCGAACCGATGAGACCGTAGGGATCACCGGATTCGATGCAGTAAGGCTCTGGCACGAATATGAACGCGGTAATGAAGGCTCCCTTGAACTGTTGCTGGAATATAACAGGGAAGATATTGTCAACCTCAAAACAATAATTGAAAAAACGTACCTCCAGTTCATCGAGAGAACATTCCAGAAGACCCTCGGGAAATGACAGGAAGGGAGCATCCCTTTCTGCTGTGACCGGAGTGGACAGCAAAAATGAGACCGGACATATCCAATATCCCTGACCTGCCGGGCGTCTATCTTATGAAGGACGTATCCGACAACATCATCTACATCGGAAAGGCGAAGTCCCTTAAGAAAAGGGTCAGCCAGTACTTCCAGTCCAGCAAGAGCCATTCTTCCAAAACAATAGCAATGGTCAGGAAGATAGCGGATATCGACTACATTGTCACGGAATCCGAGGTCGCTGCACTGATACTCGAAGCGAATCTGATAAAGAAGAACAAACCACACTACAACATCGCCCTGAAGGATGACAAGCGTTATCCTTACGTGAAGGTCACTGTCAATACGAAATTTCCTAAGATATTCATGACACGCCGCAGGCTTATGGACGGCGCCCTCTATTTTGGCCCTTATACGAACGTGAAACCTGTCAAACAGACCCTTGAGATGATATCACAGATATTCAGGATCAAAAGATGTAACCGTAGAATAGACGGCAAAGGAAAAAGGCCGTGCCTGAACTATCATATCGATCGATGTTATGCACCATGCAATGGCTCCATCTCCCCTGAAGAATACCGTAATAATGTGATGGAAGCGGTGAAGTTCTTTAAGGGTGAGACATCCGGCATAATAAAGGAGCTTCAGGAAAAGATGAACACCCATGCTATTGCACAGGAATATGAGAGTGCTGCTGCGATACGTGACCAGATAGATGCTCTGAAAAGCCTTTCCCAGCAGCAGACGGCCACTGCGGGAAATGATGACAGCGATATAATTGCAACTGCCTCTGACGATGAGACCGTTTTCGTACAGATCTTCTACATCAGGGATGGCAACATGGTCGGTAAAGCCGATCTGTCCCTTTCGTGGGGAGATGCCAACGGCAATATAGCCCGTGTCACAGAGGAATTCATAAAGCAATACTATCAGGATGCCCCTGTGCCACCCGAGATACTTGTACAGCACCCGATACCCGAAAAGGAACTCGTTATCAAATGGCTTTCTAAAAAAGCCGCGAGAAGTGTACAGATACAGGTACCTCAAAGGGGTAACAAGAAAAGATTGATGGAAATGGCCGAGCAAAATGCCCAAATGACCATGGAGCAGTCACACCTTAAGCAAAGTGATAAGGAACAGGCACTGCAAGCACTGTTACAGCTCAGGAATGCACTTTCATTGTCCACATTGCCTGCACACATCGAAGGTTTTGATATTTCCAACATATCGGGCACTGATGCTGTTGGTTCAATGGTGGTCTTTGAGAACGGCATACCTGCAAATAGCAAATACAGGCATTTCAACATAAAGACGGTAAAGGGAATAGACGATTTTGCCATGATGGCAGAGGTAGTAAAACGCAGGTATACGCGGCAAAAAACCGAGAAGGACAAGCTACCAGACCTCATCCTCATAGACGGAGGTCCCGGACAGGTCAGTGCCGCTATGGGTTCTTTAAAGGAACTACAACTCGACATCCCGCTTGTGGGACTTGCAAAACGATTCGAGCATATCATCGTACCAAAAGATGACACCGATGAGGTTGTAATATTACCCCACACCTCCGAAGCCCTCAAAGTGCTCATGCGTGTAAGGGATGAAAGCCACAGGTTCGCTGTATCATCCCACAGAAGAAGACGCACTGCAAGGCTCTCTCACTCAGAACTGGACACTATCCCGGGGATAGGAGCCTCAAGAAAAAAGGCATTGTTGAACCATTTTAGTTCTATTGAGCAGATACGATATGCATCCGTTGAACAACTTACTGCAGTGGAGGGTATCAGTAAAGGACTTGCTGAAAAGATCATTGCTCATTTTAATAAAGAGAGAGTTACAAACCAGTCAGTTTGATCTTTTTTACTGCAATATGCGACACTTGATCGCAAACATTTGCCTGCTTTTTTAGAGATATTGATGCAGCAATGTACAGACATTCATTTGCCCCACAATTTGAATATGATGCAGAAATTGGCATCCGTTTGCAACAAAAAAAGTGAGAGAACGGTATTCTGACATGAAACTTTGATAAAGGAAAATACCATAATTAAGATTAAGGAACACGACGTTCAAAGAACAAACTCATGGTAACAAGCAGGTGATGACCTTTAAAATGATAGACGAAATGATAAGGGAAACGGAAAAAGAGCTCAAGGCATTGAAAAAATATCCCGATGCCAAGCTTATTGATATAATAAAGGAGGTCGGGTTCGAGTGCGATCTGTGCGGGATGTGCTGCACCAGACAGTTCAACGACCACGTATTCCTGCTGGAAAAAGATGTGGAAGCAATGAAACAGATAGATGCATCCCTTATCACCCCTGCACCATACTATGAGTTCTGTGACCAGAAGGGGAATTTTTACGTTTCCGGATACTCACTGAGAACAAAAGAGGATGGAAGTTGCGTCCTTCTCGAGAACAATAGGTGTACCATCTATGACAAGAGGCCTACCATATGCAGCCTTTACCCTTACATGCTCCACCGGGAGACAGATGAAGAAGGCAACCTTGACTGGCGGCAGATATCCGGTCTGGACCAGCATGGATGTTACCATAGCGAGATCACGGATGAAGATGCGAAAGTGATAGCATCTGATATTAAAGAATACGAAGAAGCATACCTTGAACAGCAGATAGCTTTCTTTAAAAAAGTAAAGGAACATTTCAAAGAGAATGGATCAAAGCATGTCAAATCTGTCTATGACCGCCAGATGCGAGCCTTTGAAAAGGGAAAAGAGATAGTAGTTTACGTGTTCCACAACAACGGATTGGAGCTTTGCCGCATCTCAAAAGAAGAATGAGATCACTCATTCCAGCTACCACTGAGCTTACCATCCCTTGCCATTTTACCCAGCACCCGATTAACAGGATCACTGATAAGCGAGGGAACGATGTTCTCGTAAGGTGTTGAAGGTAAAGGGGAAAGGTAATGGGCACGCACTTTTCCACCCTTTTTACAGATCCACTTTATCTGGTCAACTGTTCTTTGCTGGTCTTCTTCGGACTCATTGGGAAAACCGAAGATAAAGTCCACTACCGGTATGATGTCATGCTCAAAACACCGTTCAACAGCGATATTGACATCTTCGGACGTGTGTCCCCTTAACATCTCTTTCAACATACCGTCACTTCCGGATTGAGCACCAAGACTTATCGTTCTGTTACTGCAGTACTTATCGATAAGTTCCAACCCTTCGTGTGTAACAAATTCAGGACGTATCTCAGAAGGGAATGTGCCAAAAAAGATATTCTTGCCTTCAATGGAACTCAACTTTGAAAGCAGAGCTTCTACCTTGTCGAACCTTGGCTGAATACCATTGCCGCCATAAGCAAATGCGTTTGAGGAAGTAAAGCGCAGGTCGTTGTAATATTTAGCGAAACTGACAATAGAATCGATGCTTCGATGTCTCATCTCATGTCCGAATATGCGGGGTGTCTGACAGTATTTGCAATTCCACGGACATCCCCTGCTTATCTCAATGGGTGAGCGAAGAGCTTTCGAATCGAAACAAGGATAATTGTCAAGGTCCACATTGTCACGCTTTTCCGTAAGCACGACCTTCCCATCGCATTTGTATCCGATCCCCTTGACCTTTGAGAGATCTCCACCTTCAAGGAGCGTATTTACAAGATGCGGAAGGGTCTCTTCGCCTTCCCCTATAACAACAAAATTGAAGTGCTCAAGAGTATCCTCAACAGAGCCAGAAGGATGCGGACCACCTGCTATACAGATAGTATCGGATGTGCGGGAATCTACCTCTGCAAACACATTTTCTTTTTGTTTGGTGGCAAAACTATAGATCATGATGCCCTCATGGATCTCTTTTACGAGCTTGCTTTCGGGAAGAAGGGGGAGAAGGGCCGCAAGGCTGTAAGTGTTCTTCTGCATCAACCTGAAACATACATCCATTTTTTCAACCTCAAGTAATTACCAGTGTAAAAGGCACCAGAGTAAAACATAGCAGACCAAGTATGAAAGTCCCAATCCCCAATGCAATTCTCCTGTTGTCAAGCTTAATATCATCATTCAAGGTCCTTGGATGACCTGCCAGTGCAAAGAGCAGAAGGAAGATAGACCAGAACATCCATATACCGCCATTTTGCTGAAGCACGAAGATGACATAAAGTCCGAGACTTCCCAAAATGAAGGGCATTGCCATAGAAACATGCTTTGCACGTTCTCCGAGCATTGCACGAACGATATGACCGCCATCGAGCTGGCCCGAGGGTAGCAGGTTCAACACGGTCACCAGCATACCGACCCAACCTGCAAAGGCCACAGGATGCATGGTCTCGATAGTATTGCCGGATATCGTATTAATAGCCTGGAACAGAAGGGGGACCTGTATATCGAGCACCATATTGCCAGGTGTGACTATGTACTCCACAGGTGGTAATGACAGACCGATGAAAGTCACGATGACAGATGCCACAAGACCCACAAGTGGACCTGCAACTGCCACATCGAACAATGCTTTCCTGTCAGGTATGATACCCCTGTGTTTAATAACAGCACCCATTGTGCCAATGATCGTGGGGAAAGGAATGAAATATGGCAATGATGTTCGCATGCCGTGCATCTTCGCAACCATGTAGTGACCCATTTCATGAGAGCCGAGGACGAACATTATCGCAAGTGTAAAGGGAAGTCCTTTGATGAACTGAGAAGGTTCGCTGAAGATATCCACCCCGAACATCGTAGCACCTGCGAACATGGTGGTAAATACCGTTGCTACGGCGAGCAGGACATTTATCCATATGCGCTCAGGGACCTCTTGTATCGGAGAAACGACCAATACATCTTCCCCGAGTTCCTTGGTAAAGGAGAGTTGATAGCCCTTGGCTGTTAACTTTGGCCAGAGATATTGATGTACCATCTTGGGTTCAATTTGGGGAAGTCCGTAAAAATGAATTTCACTGTCAGCATAGTTCACTTCATAGGCTTTGAAAAATGGATGAATGTCATCATAGAGGTCCATGACCATGGCCTCTACTTCTACATCCTCTGGAGCTTTATTTCTTGAAGACATTAACTTTATTGTTTCCCACGTCTGAATTTACCTGTTCATCAGTTCAACGAAACCACCGGTACTATCGACCTTCACACGATCCCCATTTTTAAAAATAGTGAAAGGGTCCTTGTCAAGCCTGTCCACGAGAGGGATATCAGAGATGATAGCTCCCACTGCCACTATCGGTTCAGAATCGATGTTTATCATTGCAGCAGGGGATACGTTGTTCTTCTTCAACTGGTATATCACGTAAGAACCCACGGTAGAACCTTTTCCATGTGGAAAAACAAGTATCCTGTCCTTGATACATTCTCCATAAATAGCATGACCGGGGTCAACAACTACTCCTGTTTTCGGGTCAACGTTACCTAAGAAAGAGAGGGCATCCCCTGATAGGAGCACCTCACCTTCCGCAACTCCCCTTGCAATGGTCCTGCATTCGATCTTAATTGTCACCACCAGCCCTTTTGATACATGTTTCCAGACTTCCGATCTTTGCAGGGACCTTGCACATTCCCGGAACGTAAGCCAGTGCTTTGCCTGAATTGACCATCATGCAATTGTGGCCTTCCGTTGCAGGGGAGACGACCATACAGGTATCACACAACACCTTTGAGCCACTCTCTTCTATCCTTTTCACAACATCAGGATATCTTTGGGCAACCTCCCTTGAAGTGCATACCCAGAGTTCCTTTTCTATCTTTTTGCCTTCCAGCAGATCGGCGATATTGTTCAATTCCTCAGGAGAGCAGTGCGGACAGCCGACCGCTACGATGTCGCATTCCAGGTCATCGTCATTGCCAATGATGGTCTCATAGACCTCATCAAGCTGACTTCTCTGAATGGTGATGTTCTCATCGGGTTTATCGAAATGGACCTGCTTTGCTTCAGGTGTGACACCCTCTACATGATACAATGCAACTGCACCGGATGCCGCCATTGCAGCACCCAATCCTTTCAGTTCATCTGAGGTAGGTGTGGAGGCCAGATGGAACATCGGTACGCGATTACCGATCTCCTTACCTGCAATATAACCAAGTGCACCATAATCAGAGCCAGAGAGCTCATGGTCCACGACCACGGAAACCGAAGGAACACGATTTTCATCAAGATGGTAACCGTAGTTCGCAGTCTTCCCGACCAGTGCAGCAGATAATGCGGACGGACCGCCTTCACGATTAGTACGTGCACCTATTACCGAATTCGCATAAGAGACAGCCGAAGACTCGCTCCATGCAAGGTGGTCGCCACAGGTAGCCGAGAAACCTTCGAGATAGTAGGGAGTGCAAGTGCACTTTGAACTTATACCGAGCTTTTCATAGGCAGCTATTATCTCCAACTGTTTTTCGGCAAATTCCGGTTCGATGCCCATCTCTTTCCACCGGAGCATATCCATGCCTGCGGGATTTAATATTGAAGGGACCTTTACCGTACCTTCGAGATTGGAGATCCATTCAAGTCCGGCATCTCCTATCGTCTTGTAGGATACTCCTGCTATCTGGGCGCTCTTGACAGGGATCAGACCATCCGCACCATAGATATCTCCAAGTGCAACAAGGATCTCCATAGCCTTGCGAAGGGTCTCACCCTGTTCGCCGTCAAGTACATTTTCTTCTTCTGCTGTCAGATACATTATAATTTCCTATAGTTATCATTCGGGCATCTTTGCGCGCTCGAATATCTCTTTTTCTGCAAGGACCTTTGTGGCATCTATGCCCATCTTGGTGGTGGTCCCATCGGGAGAACCTCTTGGATCAAGGGAACTTCCACGCACATTCGGGATTATCATGACATCAAGGTCAGCTTTCACCCTTGTTGCAATGGCAAATTCCACATCCATCATATTGAAGATATCGATATCCTCGTCCACTATAACAACATGCTTGAGGCTAGTATGAGCTGCAAATGCCGCCATAATTGCGTTCTTAGCATCCCCTTCGGTCTGTTTCTCTATCTGTACGACCGCATGGAGATAGCAGCAGCCGCCTTCCGTTAACACTACGTTCTTTACGGTCGTGACCTCTGCCACTGCATTGTATATCTTTGGCTCGTAAGGTACGCCCATCATGAGAAGATGCTCTGCGCCTGCCGGAAGGATGCCGTGATAGATAGGGTCCTTCCTGTGCATTATCTTTGTAATTGTGATCACCGGTTCCTTGCGCACAAGGTCATAGGTGCCTGTGATGTCAACGAAAGGTCCTTCATCCACCCTTTCTGTGGGGTCGACATAGCCTTCGAGAATTATCTCCGCATGTGGCACTTTCACACCGTTCTCACACTCGAACAGTTCCACAGGAGCACCCCTTAAAGCTGCTGCATATTCGAATTCCTTTCCTGCCGGAACACGGGTGGTGGAAGCGAACGTTATTGCCGGATCAGCACCCAGCACAATGGCTACCGGTAAAGGCTCGTTGTTCTCAGCTGCCTTCTTGTGAAGTACATAGGAGTGGCGTGGAGGAACAAGGCGTGCTGCCAGCTTGTTCTTGCCCACGACCATAAGTCTGTGGATGGATGCGTTCATCATCCCGCCATATTCGGAAACGACAACTCCGGCTGTGATATAAGGACCACCGTCTTTCTCAAAGTGTGTCATCAGAGGAAGCTTTGAAAGGTCCACATCGTTCTCAATGACCTCCATGGTCGGAGATGTATCTACTATCTTTACTTCCCCATCCGGCCTTATATCGGAAAGCCTCTGTATAATACCGTCCTTGGGGACACCGAACATATCGGCAAGCTCATCCCTTGAACCCAACAGGTTCATGATAGCCTTTTGTCCGTCAATATCGTGGAACAGTATGGGAGCATTGCTCTTCTTTGCAAGTCTTGGTGCTTCGAATACTTTCGAAACAGGCTCTGTGACCTCAACTAACCTGCCACTGGTTCGTAAATGGTCGATAAAATCTCTGAAGCTCATTGTATCGATGTATAAGAAAATGTCTCATGATAAATACATTGTCGTACCTTTCACTTTTCTTGTCCAGCAGATGTATGGAACACAAAAAAGAAAATGTTGTCAAAGGAAGGAGGTTGACCCACCAAAACATCGAAATTTTTGGGAAACCAAGATGTAAAGGAGTTGCAATGGGTTTTTTGTGCGACAACATCTTCGAAGCAATTGTTAGAATTGCCTTATCCCATAAATAGTATTGTTTTTAGATAATGCATGTTATCTTAAATGATAACGGTTTGCAATGGTACTTATACCGCTCAATAGTCCAGAGACTCATTGATCCTGTGAAGAGTATCTGCCACAAGCATTTGTACATCTGTCATATGGTCATCAGAGATCTCACCGCTCTCGGTCTCGATCAGAAGTTGCAGGTCGGATACGATCTTGTGTATTATCTTTATCATCTCCTCCTGTCCGATAAGCCCGGCATAGTATGCATAAAAGAAAGTTGTACCGCTTCTCTCGATCTTGTGCTTGAAAGCAGCATGTGCATTGGACACTTCCTGCCTAGTATATGGCTCATCGACAAAAGGAACAAGCTCCGGCAGGTTCTCCCCTATCCATGTCATCTCGGAACGGTTCGAGAGATTCTTGAAATCAGCACACAAACGTGCGATCACCCATTCCCGTGCAGTAAGATGAGTGGTCTTTTTCAGAAAACGTGTGACATCAGAGTAACTTTTGTTCTCCAATTTAGTGAATTTCTCATATTTGTTCAAAATATTCCCTCGAAATACCTATGTTCAGAAATGTATTGCAACCAGATAAATACTTTCCTGCACATATATATTGCATCCCACATACAAAGAACAAAATATCAAACTTGATCCATTCACTAACTAACAATATCATTCATCCTTACACAATTCTTTTCTAATCGAAGTTGAAGAAGTGCCATTATCAAGGTAGTCATCAATGGGAACTATCTCACAAAGGTCGGATATCTCAGGCTCGAGCTCGATATCAACTCCTTTTCTCTGGAATACAAGGAAATGAGTATTCCTATTCCTAAAATATTCCAGCATGTCCCTCATGTCATCTTCATTGCGATAGTATCGGTTTTTGAACAGACGGTTCGCAGTATCTGCCCCGATAATGAAAGTAGCATTTTCGAAGAGATTAACTTTCTGAACGAATAAGGGAGCGACAGTCAGGAGAACACCACCAAAAAATACCTCATCCTTGTACTTCCTGAGAGAATCCAGCCTCTCCTTAAGCGATATAAGGTCTATTGGTGGCTTGTCCACGTTCGTGAGAGAGATCTCAAAGTGAACCTTCTTCCCCAATTTATTAAAAGCCTGCTCAGCCATTTGAATATGATTTTTATGGCACGGATCAAAAGAACCTGAGAATATAAGTTCCGGGTTTTCAGTAACAGTTTCGCCGCCCAGATCGACTTGAACAACATCGGACACAAGGTCCAAACTGTTCATAACATTATCAGGCAGGGCAAGCATCTGCGCCACTTCTTTAGAAAAAGTGGTTTCCCTTTCTTCAACGACCTCATTCCCATATAGAAGATCATCAAGAAGCATATTCCCGGCCCAACCGCATTCTTTTGCAATGGAATCGACTACCATACAAGTTGCAATATACTCCTCTTCTTCCCTCGGCCGCTCTTTTCTGAGTATGAGCGTTCTTACAAGGGTCTTATCAAAGGACTGTATAGTAACGTAGATCTTATGTTCACGCCCCTTGCGTTCATCATCCCCCACAGAAAGTTTGCAGGAAGCGGCTACGCCCATCAATCCTTTGCCTGCCACCACTTCGTCATTGCCTGTAAGAGATAACGCACGGCGGTATGCAGCCATGGCCATGGCCCTTACGGTCACAGATGAAGCATACTTTTCAGGCTTTTTGCCAATAAGTTCATCGAGCGCTTTAGAACTATAGGGCACGAGAGCTTCAAGGACTGTAGCAGAACCGCCCCCATACCTCAAAAGTTGGTCAATGGCTCCGGCACCGCCTCCGGTTACCGCAAGAACGAGCTGACAGGGGTGCTCGTGTATATGCATGATAATATCACGCAAAATAGCCACTTCCTTTGAACAGGGGTCGTTCATATCCTCTTTTCATAGACAGAGGTCTGTATGGAACATCAGATAAAGTTTTTGATGACAAGGGGTGAAGGTCTGATCATCCACTATATCCATGGATCGGTGGGTTTCGCCACGGGGTATTTAATTCAAACCTTGCATATGCAGGTCTTGGTAACTGACAATGTAAGGGTACCTTAAGGTGTCCTTTTTATTGATCAAATCCATGAGGTGTACCATGGAAAAACATAATATTTTTAACCAAATACCAGTCGATCTAACCCATGAAGTGTTCGAGCCTTTGGTGGATTACCATGAGGTATTGATCGAGCGTATTATTTCAAAGAAACATGTGACCCCAGAGGGACAATGGTACGATCAAGACCGCAGTGAATGGGTCATGGTGGTGCAGGGGGAAGCGAAGTTGATGTTTGAAGATTCGGAGGTGGTGCACCTCGAACCTGGCGATCATATTAATATTCCTGCCCACTACAAACACAGAGTCCTTTGGACCAGTGAAACGACAGAAACCCTCTGGTTGGCGGTACATTATTGAGCTAAATTAGTTATCTATCTCATTCGACCCTTACAAATATACTCTCTGCGATCTCCCTATCGACTGCATATCTAGTATGGTTCAGGTCGAAGACATACGAAGGATATGACTGGACAAGGTTTACAGGAATACCTGGCAGTACACCCATTGCAAGCATCTTCTGCATTTTCTCCTCTTCCTTCATATTGAAATATGCGATCTTGCCCCTCTGTCCTTTCTTTAACAATGAAAGAGGAGTGACGACCTGCTCCAGCTCGTCCCTGGCTTTCTTGCAGCATTCCCCTTCAGGTATCGGTTTGCCATGAGGGCAGGTACTCGGATGACCCAGCAGGGTGCACACATTATCATCAATACCCCTATGGAGTATGTGTTCGAACTCACATGCGGAACTATGCACATATTTGTCCTTTGTGTTCAACACATCCACCAGAAGTCTCTCGGCAAGGCGATGCCTCCTGACAACTAACCTACCATTTTTAGCACCTTCATCCGTAAGGCTTGCATTCGTATCAGAAATTGTGATATTCTCGATCTCAAGCAGCTCCTGTATCTGTGGAGATGATCCGTTCAGCCCGAGGGACCCCAGGCTCACATGAACCATATTATTTTCATTTGTGCAGATCCACATCCTTTCCAGAACTTCCTCTGCGGCTTCACTTATTTTCATTTGAACAGCCCCCTTACGAATTTTTCCAGTTTGGTCTCCGGTGGTATCTCATACCCGCATTTCGGGCAGCGTTGCAGATTACATGAGCTGAACCTGCCACAGCTTGTACATTTCGACCTGTCTGGCTCATCGAACTCAAAGCTACAAAGGGGGCACTTCATAGAACCACCCCGAATGTAGTGAGAACATAGTTCACAACAAACCCTACTGCAAATGCACTTGGGAAGATGAATGCAGCCATTCCGAGAGCTATCTTGACACCTCTCTCTTTCACAGTGACCAGGAACTGTGCAATGCATGGCATGAACAATGTCAATGTGATAGCAGCAACAACGATGTTAATGTCAGTCAGCAGTCCTGCGTTATACATATCGAATAGTCCGGCAGCACCGAAATCCCTTCTGAAGAAGCCGAAAAGGAACATGACACCTGCTTCTGCAGGAAGTCCTATCCACTGTGAAGGATAACTGAACAGTTGAACTGCCATCTCGAACATTCCAGTAAGCCTTCCAATCCATATAAGCACACTTGCCACAACTAACAAGGGCAATACCTCAAGGAAATACCATTGCATCCTTGAATATGTATTTATGAGCACATTGGACAGCTTTGGAAGCCTCAATGGTGGCATCTCCATAAAGAAACTGGGACTTGCACCCGGCAGGACCTTTGATGAAAGATATCCAACCAACAACAGCTCCAGACAGATCACGATCGCCCATATGAACAGTGCCTTTCCACTGAATGAAAGTATACCCAATATAACACCAAGCTGTGCGGAACATGGTATTGCCAGTGAAAGCAACATGCTTGTGATGATCCTTTCCCGTTTTGTCTCGAGAGTACGTGTCACCAGGGTAGCCATAGTGGAACAGCCAAAACCCAGTACCATTGGAATGACTGCTCTGCCGCTCATGCCCATCTTCTTGAATGCACGGTCTATAAGCATTGCAAGACGTGGAAGATAGCCCGTATCCTCGATGATGGAGAACACAATGAAGAATGCGCCAACCAGAGGCATGATAAGTGCTATTGCATATGTCACTGCCTGTGTGAGTATCCCATATTCACCTACGAAAAGGTCCTGTATGACCGGATACGGTACAGCAGCATTGAAGCTCTCAATTACCCAGGGATTTATCATTTCTCCGAACAGGGTCCCTTCAAGATAATCCACAACCGTACCTGCCGCAAATCCGCCTACGAACTTGTACAACCCGAAATAAAGCACCAGAATCAGTATTGGGATTCCGGTGACAGGGTGAATGAGGAGGCTATCGATGCGCTCCCTTAGTGATGTTCGGGAACTTTTTTCAACGTCTTCTGTAAGTGTAACGTCCCTTTTTCCTGTTGTCATGACATTCTCAACAATATCATTGACGAATGCCTGCCTTTCTATGGTCAGGACATAATTAAGAGGATCGTTGTACTCTTTTTCAGTTCCATCGATTATCTTCTTTATAGCAGCGACATCTTCGCCCTTCTGAGACATGGTCTCGAATGCTACTTTATCATTCTGAAGCAGCAATTGAGCAAGCGTTCTTTTCGAGATGCCGTATTCATCCTGTATTAATGATGAGATACTTTCGATCGCATACTCGATCCCTCTGCTATACACTACCTTGCTATCGACATGCTGGAAGCTGTATTTAGATATCGCTTCTTCAAGCTTGTCCAGCCCTTCCCCTTTTATTGAGGTCGTGCAGATGACCGGAACCCCAAGTTCCTGCTCAAGCCGGGAAGCATTGATCTCAATACCTCGCTCGGTTGCTTCATCCATCATGTTCAGTACAAGTATAAGGGGAACTTCCGCTTCGATAAGCTGAAGCGTAAGGGGAAGCATACGCTGGATGTTCTTCGCATCCACCACATGAACATAAACAAAAGGATCATTGTCGAACAGATAACTCTGTGATACACGTTCCTCCTCAGTTATAGGTAATAATGAGTACATCCCTGGCGTATCGATTATCTCGAATTCCTTCCCGTCGATCCACCCTTTTCCCTTACTTATGGACACAGTGGTTCCCGGATAATTGGAAACTATCGCATAACTGTCCGAAAAGTGATTGAAGATGACACTCTTACCCACATTCGGATTCCCCACAAGGATTATCCGATCAAGCTCGCCCTGGGTCTCATCTTCCTGACCGCAGCAGCGTTTCTTTTTTAGTATAGACAACATTTGTTCACGAGCCTCCAAAATTTAGGCTATCCTAATATATTGGCGACTAGTTAACCATAGTATATAAATTTTGGCGCGCCTAACATATTGAGTAGTGTTGAAACTATAAGAAATAGAAATAGAAATAGAAATAGAAATAGAAATGAGACCAATAAAGCCCAAGACAAAAAAGGATAGGTTCTGAAGTCTTAGCGTTCAGGAAGTCTCAAGATCGATCCTTGCACCCTTTTTTGAGATCTTTGCCAAAGGAAGAAGAGATGTTGTTTTTCTTTCTGCAGTTTGGGATCTCTCCTTTTTCACAAAATTCCTTAAAATTGAGGAAGAATTTTGGCATTTCTTCTCTGCAGTTAACAAAATCGCTGAACTTTGTCAGCCTTTCAAGGGTCTCAGGAGTTATGACATGCTCCATCTTGCAGGCATCATCGTCTGCGGCATCTTCATCCACACCAAGGAGGACGAGGAATTCATGCAACACACTGAACTTTTCCTTCGTGCTTCTCGCAAGCTTTCTTCCTTCCGCGGTGAGAGTAACACCGCCATACTTCTCGTAATTGATGAATCCTTCCCTTGTCAGCTTTTTGAACATTCCCGTGACACTGGACGGACTTACATCAAGGAAGCGTGCGATATCTTTTACCTGAGAATAGCCCTTTTTCTCAATAATGGTATCAATAGCCTTAAGGTAGTCTTCAGTTCTCTCCGTAGTCAAGTATATCCAACCTTTTTAGGTATAACAAATATAATGAAGATACAATGTTTGTTATTTAAATAGATTATGTAAGAAAAATCGATGAAGAAATGGACATCAGTCCAATTTACGCATTACTATGGATCCATCCCTCATTTTTACCTTGACGTATTGTTCTTTTTCTTCACCGACCTCATATTTGTTATACAGCATGGACTCCACTCGTCCTGCCCCGGTCAACTTTCGAACAATAGAGATGTCCTGACCACCCACCCGCACTTTTTCAGCAGGAGGAGCAGGCGTCACTTTCTTTTTTGAATATATCACACCACCGAGCATACCTGCACCTACATACCCCTTAGCATCATTGAAAATGAGAGTTCCAGCTTTCATATAAGCACCGGAGAATTCCCCTACAGTGCCTTCTACCACAACAGAGCCACCATTCAGATGAGCACCAGTGTTAAGACCCGCATTCCCCTGCACATTGACATTACCCATTTCCATAAGAAGCCCTGTTCCGTTGTAAACATCGCCTTTTACGATAATTTCTGCATCGCAATTACATCTCGAGGCCAGTGTTCCCCGCAGAATACCATCATCGAGGATAAGTTTACCATTTACCGCATCGAACTCGTTCTTGCAAAGCTCTTCAACTCCATTGCCACACAGAAGTTCAGTAATGGAAATGAACTTCCTATATCCCTCAACATCGGATACGACCTCAATGATGTTCCCAAAAGGCTGTTCAATATCGCCTGTAATGTAAAGCGAGCCTGCTGACATCCCCATCCCTGCTTCCGGGCCCACATTCCCTTCAACGAAGATGTTGCCGGCAGTTTCGGTCTTGCCGTTACCTCCAAAATGGGCAAGATCAACTCCCAGAGAGTAGGCAAAACGACTTCCAACACTCCCTTTAATGTGAACATCATTTCCTTCCTTAAGCTCGTCCACAAGTTGCTGATAGGTATATTCGGTACCATTCTGACCAGGTATGATAGCAGATGGCTCCAGCTCTTTCTCATACCAGTAGAAATTGAACGTATAATCACATACGTTGTCAGGTACAGACGTCAGTTCAAGCTCCATTTACCGTTCTCACCCATGGATAAGTTGAGGCAAACACCGTGTGCAGACCCAAATACTTTCCATCTTGTGCCTCATGGGCAGGAGGTATCTTTCATTTTCCCCGGCACCGCAACTGAAACAAGAGATGGATATATCCGTGCTCTTTGGCTGAGCATCTGCCTTTTCAAGATTGAACTCCACGGTCTGCCTTTCCTCTATAGTGATAGCGCCTTCAGGACAGACACCGATACAGAATCCCATACCATCACAAAGATCTTCAGAAACTACCTTTGCCTTTCCGTCAATTATCTGTATAGCGCCTTCGGCACAAGGTGAAACACATTGTCCACAGCCAGTACATTTATCCTCATCTATCTTGACTATCATTCTTTTAACCATTCTCAAATCTCCTTTAGTGATGTGTTCCTTCAACAATTTCGATGCCTGCATCAGTGATGGTCTTCTTGATCGAATCAATGTGCGGGCATTCTGGATAGTTCTTCATGATCATGCATGAGCTCAGGTGGATAACGTCAATATCGTGTTTTTTCAGGGAACGCAACAGTCGGAAGACCCTTCTTCCTGAACAGCCCCCGCATGTGAAGAATGCGATCATCTCAGTATCGTCATCGTAATCTGCAAACTTTACTTTCCTTGCATTGAACGCCTTTAAGCAACCAACCCCGGGACATGCCTCGGAAACAATATCGCATCGAAGTACTGCTATTTTTTTGGGTCTTTCTTCAGTAATGATATCACCTCATTTTCAAGTGCATTCTTCACTCCTTTTTGAAACCCGAAGCTTCTTCCACACTTCCTCTTATGATGTACCCTGCTTCATGCAATATCGTATCTTTCAGTTGGGTGTCCTTATCCATGCTGGCAGTACATG
>Ga0255374_10014_pt1 | contig 25866 bp, 28 predicted proteins | sample ANMaggSeSYBR01H4_FD_182088 | JGI IMG/M metagenome (GOLD analysis project Ga0255374, IMG submission 182088) | Sediment cell enrichment communities from methane seep in Santa Monica Basin, California, United Staets - ANME aggregate JGI... | ecosystem: Environmental > Aquatic > Marine > Cold seeps >... | reverse complement strand
ATGCCTACTCTAAATTGGCATTGAACAGACAATATTGCGTAATACAAAAAAGGTGAAATAGAAATGGGAAATCAAGAACTTTTTGACAAGCTGAAAAATGCAATAGTGAACCAGGATATCAACGGCTGCCCTGTAATAACACAGGAAGCACTTGATGCAGGAATTACTGCTTTCGATATTATCAACGAAGCACTTGCACCAGGAATGAAGGTCGTAGGCGACAACTTCGAAGCAGCAACTATCTACCTTCCACAGATCATGATGTCTGCAAAGGCAATGAAGGCTGCAATGGAGATCCTTGAGCCAATTCTCGCAGAAGAGAAAGGCGAAGATGAGGGTGTAGGCATGGCAGTTACCTTCGTACAGGAAGGAGATATTCACGATATCGGCCACCGTCTTGTTACAACAATGCTCGGTGCAAACGGCTTTGAGATCATGGACCTTGGAACAGATATTCCAAATGAGGATGTAGTCGAAGCAATTGCAAAGAACAAGGGTAAGAAAATGCTCCTTGTCGGTTCCGCACTGATGACAACCTCAATGCTTGGCCAGAAAGATGTAGTAAGGTTACTCGAAGAAGAGAACCTCAGAGATTCTGTAAAGATCATGTTCGGTGGCGCACCAGTAACAGATGCATGGATCGCAGAATGTGGCGCAGACGGCACAGCCGAAAATGCAGCAGAAGCAGCAAGAGTAGCACTTGAACTTATGGCATGAGCAGGAGATATTAAAATGACATTTACAAAATCAGTTACCTGCTTTGACTTCTACGACCGAGCACAGAAAGGCGAGAAATGTACCCAGGATGACTGGGATCTGATGACCATTCCAATGAAGGCAATGGAACTCAAGAATAAATACAACCTTGACTTTGGTACCGAGACCGTTCCAACCGACAAGGATCAGATGGAGAGACTCTTCAAGGCAGGTATCGAAATGCTCCTTGACTGTGGTATCTACTGCACAGACACAAAGAGGATCGTCAAATACACAGAGGACGAGATCTGGGACGCTATCAACAACCCAATGCCAGCATTCCAGCTCGGTACCGGCAGAGATTCAGTACAGATGAAGAAGAGGACAATAGGCGACAAGAGAAAGCCTATAGTACAGGGCGGTCCAACCGGCTCACCTATCTCAGAAGATATGTTCATGCCAATTCACATGAGCTATGCACTCGAGAAAGAAGTTGACACAATTGTTAATGGTGTCATGATGACGATCCGTGGTAAGCCACCTATACCAGGCAGCCCATACGAGATCCTCGCAGCAAAGTCCGAAACAAGGCTCATCAAGAACGCAGCAGCAATGGCTGGCAGACCTGGTATGGCCGTTTAGGGACCTGAGACTTCCCTGTCCGCACAGGGAAACATCGCTTCCGACTGTGTCGGTGGCCAGGTAACAAGTGACAGCCACGAAGTATCACAGCTCAACGAGCTTAAGATTGACCTCGATGCAATCGCAGTTATCGCACACTACAAGGGTAACAGCGACATCATCATGGACGAACAGATGCCTATCTTCGGCGGATACGCTGGTGGTATTGAGGAAACAACCATTGTAGATGTTGCAAGTAGCATTAACTCCATGGTAATGAGCAGTGCAAGCTGGCACCTTGATGGTCCTGTCCACATCAGATGGGGATCCACCAACACCAGAGAAACCCTCCAGATCGCTGGATGGGCATGTGCAACTATCAGTGAGTTCACAGACCTTATGACAGGTAACCAGTACTATCCATGTGCAGGTCCATGTACCGAAATGTGCCTCCTCGAAGCAGCAGCACAGTCCGTAACTGACACAGCATCCGGCCGTGAGATCCTCTCAGGTGTCGCAGCAGCAAAGGGTGTCATCACTGACAAGACAACCGGTATGGAAGCAAGGATGATGGGAGAAGTCGCACGTGCAACAGCAGGTATGGATATCGACTCCGTGAACGCTGTTATCAACAACATCGTCAGCTCCTACGAAGGCAACTACGCAAACGCTCCTGAAGGTAAGAGATTCCAGGACTGTTACGACGTTGCAACCGTTACACCAACAGACGAGTATGTCAAGGTCTATGAGGGTGCAAGAAGGAAACTCGAAGACTTCGGTCTTACATTCTAACCCTTAAATTAGCAATGACGTTTTTACCAGCGAGAGATCGCTGGTTTTTTTTTATAACGCCATTTGTCATTATTTTAATAGACAAATCAACATCAAAATAAAAAGTCAAACAAAATGCTAAGGGGGCATTCAAAATGGATATGTGGACTTTAATAAACGGGGTAATTTACCTCATATGTTTTGCCTTGATCGGCTGGATGTTGTTGGACGCAAGCAAAGTATCCAACAAGTAATGCTACAGGAGGAGGACAAATGTCAGAAAATTCAAATGAAGTCGAGCTGGTAAAGTCACTGCGTCCATATCATGTATGGGCACTTGGTGTCGGTATCGTGTTGGTCGGCGAATACATGGGTTGGAACTTCACAGTTGCAAAAGGTGGTATACTCGGTTCACTCTTTGCACTACTGGTTGCAGGTACCATGTATGTAATGGTGTCACTGTGTGCCAGTGAACTAGGTTCATCCACTAAACTTGCCGGTGGACCATACGATTGGGCCAGATTATTCGTCGGACCCGGTGCGGCGGCCATTGTTGGTCTTGCTGTTTATATGGAATATATTGCCCTGGAAGCTGCGGACGCTATTGTTGTAGCATCTATCGCGCAATCGATCTTCCCGGATATACAAACGTTCCCGGTAACTTTGCTTGTTATCGCGGCTTTGACATTTATGAACTATCGTGGAGTTGTAGCAGCACTTAATCTTAACTTTGCTCTTACATTCACAGCATTGATAGCAATTATAGCATTCTTCTTTATGAATATTGGTGGAATTGGCGGAACATGGCATCCGGAATACCTTATTTCAGGAGCTATACCCAACGGATTTATCGGAGTTTTCGCCGCATTGCAGTTTGGACCATGGTTCTACCTTGGTATCGAAGGAGCAGCAATGTGTGCAGAGGAATGTAAACACCCAACAAGAGCTATTCCTCTTGGACAACAGGCAGGTATGATCACCCTTCTCCTCGGAGCAGGTATGACACTCTACATCTGTTCAGGTCTCATTCCAACCGCAGAACTCGGTGTTTCAGTATATCCACTCTTTGAAGCAGCAAATCAGAGCGGTGTTAAATTCCTGGTTGCATTCCTTGCAGTAGGTACTCTATTCACCTGTCTTGCAAGTGCCAACGGTACTGTCTGTGATTCATCAAGGTCCTGGTTTGCTCTGTCAAGAGATCATTTCCTGACCAACTGGTTCGCTGCAGTACACACAAAATACAGCACACCATACAGGGCGGTCATTTTCACAATGCCAATTGCTGTTGCCTTTGCATACAGTGGATTCCTGGATCAGGTCATTACTTTCTCCATCACATCAGGACTGGTATGTTACGTGATGATCCCATTCTCCCTGATACGCTTCAGGAAGATGTTCCCGGAACACACACAAAAAGTACGTCCATTTGTCGGACCACTGCAGCCTTATCTGGCATACTTCACAATATTCCTGGCAATCGTGATCATGTCTACACTTAACTGGGGATACAGCTACAACCTTATCTTCGGACTTGTCTTCTATATAGTAGCCTACTTCTACTTCTCATGGAGATACAGGAGCATAGACGCAAAACACGACTGGGGAGAAGACCTTGGATGGCCTGAACCTGCACATAAGAGGTGAACAGGAGGAATATATCATGGCAGATGAAGCATTATACAATAACAAGCTGAAACAGGATGCAGGAGTAATTCTCCTGGTCCTAGGATTGCTGTATTTCTCTGAGACGTTTATCGTCTATAGGATAGTCTCCACAATATGGAGATCCGGAGAAGTACCCGAGATCACTACAATACTCCCATTCTACATTATATTCATAGTACTCTTGCTTGGGATAGAAACGATCGGATGTATCAGAGTGTACAAGTCCATCAAGGAACACATGTACGACTTTAAGTATTACGACTGAAGGAGGAAAAGACATGCCAAGCGAAATGAAGACAGAAAGAAGCATGTTCATGACGATATTCGATATCCTGTTCATATTCATACTGGCAGGTATCTGTATCGTAGTCCCGGTGATCATTCAGGGAACGGTCCTTGTGGGATGGGAAGGAACAGGAACCATGCAATTCGTCTGGGATCCAGTACAGTATTTTGGATTGCTGGCAATAATTATTGCATTCTTCTTTGTGGTACTCTACCACTCGGTCAAGAATTACAGGTTCTGAACATGTGAGAAAGGTTGTCAGTATTTTTGCTGACAACCTATATATTTTCAAATATCATATATAACAATGAAGTAATGGGTGATCTTATGAGTGAACAAGTAATCAACCGACTTAAAGACCCGGAAAACATCACAGAAACAGAACAGAAACATGTACCTGTTATCGAAGCTGATGAAGTGATGACCGCAAAAGGTTCATTCGAAGTTACTGTAAAGGTGGGGGAATTACCACACGTTATGCAGGACGAACACTATATAGAGTGGATCGAACTCTCGCTCGGGGATATGAAGATCGGCAGGGTGGAATTATCACCTTCCGATGAGAAGGCTGAAGCAACATTTACTGTTGAACCTACAGAAGAAATTGTGGGTATCCATGCCTATCAGGTATGCAACATTCGTGGTGTAAATGTTTGTGGAAAATGTGGCAGCAAATCTGTTGTAATGAAGTTGGATGCGGTGATAAGCTGCAACGTTCATGGGTTGTGGGAGTCAAAGAAGGAAGTCACGATCATGTCAAGTCATGAGGGTGAAGGAAAATCCTGTTCTTGGGAAAAATGATCGTTTAAAGTTTTGATGTATGGGGGTACGTCATAACTACCAAACCCGGAGTTGATACTCCGGATCATTTTCTTTTTTGCAATGAATTTACAATTTACAATCAGTTCAACTGTGGTAGTATGAAAGAAAAGAGCATCCTGATAGTCGAAGATGAAATGATAGTCGCCATGATGATCAAGCTGAAACTTCTTGAAATGGGATACAAGGTAGCAGGACATGCAGTATCATCGGAACAAGCATTAATGATGATCAATGAAAATATTCCAGATCTTATTATAATGGATATTTTTATCAAAGGAAACCTTGATGGTATCGAGACAGCATTAGAAATAGAAAATAGATGCTCAGTTCCAATCATTTTCTTAACAGGGGATTCATCAAATGAAACAACTACAAGGGCGTCCTTTGCAAACCCTGTAGGTTATTTACAGAAACCTTTTATGGATGAAGAATTAGAATATGTAATTGAATCTGCTATGCACAAGCATATTGCCCAGACAAGAGAAGTTTCTATTGCAAATTGATCAGAACATAATGGTTTTAGTAATAGCATAACATTGCTTGTACTATTTATAATATTTTTTATATAAAATGGTTCAAATTCTCCGCAGGATATGGAACATGAAACTTGATCACGAACAGGGAAGATACATCATATTAGGAAGTATAGATGGGATACTTGCGGTGCTTGGTGTTGTCATCGGAACTTCCCATGTTGTGGAAGATCCATCGATTATTATCAATGCTGCTCTTGGTGGTGCCGTTGCCCTTGCATTGACTAACGGTATCGGCTCATACCTTGCTGAAAGTGCGGTAGAGTACGGCAATCTTGCAGAACTGGAAAAACCCCTTCTACGAAGCCTTGAATCCACAACCCTCGAACGTGATACAAAGAAAAAGATATGGAATGATTCCATTACACACGGCGGATCAAGCCTTATTGGCTCCCTCATACCGATAATGCCCTTCGTACTATTTGATACGCTGTCACTTGAGATAGCGATCATACTCAGCATATCTGTTCTTGCAATACTTGGAGTATATTCAGGTAAGCTCGCTAAACAAAGTCTCATAAAACATGCCGTGAGAATGGTAGGGCTGGGAATATTGATCGTCCTGGCTGTTACTTCATTAGGCCTTCAATGATAGAATTGTGGGGATCGTATCAGTGACAATGGCTTAAATGATCAAAGACATAATATCAAAAGGTGAAAGAACATGGAAGAAATCGCTTATAAGAACATTCTGGTTCCCATTGATGAAAAGCAGCTTTCAAAAAGGGTCATCGATCACGCACTACATATCGCGGATAAAGAATCAGGCAAGTTGATCATTGTCTATGTGGAAAGGAAAAAAACTCTGGAATGCATCTTTCCAAAAGAACTGGCTGAAAAGATGATGGCGATCGTAAAGGAGAATATTGAAGCCAACATGAACTATGCTCTTGAAAATGCAGACAAAACAGGAGTAGAGATCGAAAAGATAATACTTGACAATGATGACATTGCCAAGGACCTTATCAGAATCGCCGAAGAAAAGAATGTGAACCTGACAATAATGGGTTCCGAATCTTTGAGGTCCGAACCCCTTGGAAGCATTACCCGATGGCTTATCGCAGCAAATATCGGACCTGTTCTCGTCATCACCGATGAAGACTGATACACGCATTTTAAATCTAATGGGAAGCTATATGGGTGAACATTATGCTACCCACCCTATTGCTTTTCCTGTTAAGCCTTGTCCTGATCACCAAAGGTGCGGACTGGTTCATTGAAGCCGCTGTGGCCATCTCCGCCAAAAGCGGCATTCCAAAGATCATAATCGGAGCCACCATAGTCAGTTTTGCTACGACAGCACCCGAATTTACCGTTTCTGCAATGGCCGCATACCTTGGTCATACCGACCTGACGATCGGGAATGCGGTCGGTTCTGCCATCTGCAATATAGGTCTTGCACTTGGAGTGGTAATAGCAGTAAAGGCAATACCTGTGGATGGGCACTCTTTCCTTCATAAAGGTGCTATCATGCTGATAGCAGCGCTCACACTTATAGCACTGACATTGGATAGGACATTAAGTTCTTTCGATGGCATTATATTACTGATCATATTCGTTGGTTTTCTCTACTATAACTATCGTCTGCAATCTGCCATATTCGATGGGAATGATAAAAAAAGGGAAAAACTATCTTTAAGCGAAATAAAATCAGATATCTTCTACTTTTTACTTGGAGCAGCACTTGTAGTAATCGGAAGCCGTATACTTGTGGACACAGGCACTGAGATAGCACGATGGTTTGGCATTTCTGAAATGATAATAGGACTAACCCTTGTAGCACTTGGAACATCTCTTCCTGAGCTCATAACAGCAATTTCTGCAACCCTTAAAGGACACCAGGACCTTTCCATTGGGAATATTCTCGGTGCAAACACCATGGATATTGCACTCATATTGGGATTCTCCTCACAGATAACAGATATTAAAATACTTGACCAATCCCTCATGTATGACTTCCCATTCATGATAGTCATCATGCTCTTGCTTATTATTTTCGGGATCACGAAAAAACGGCTTGATAGGTGGGAAGGAGTAGTTATTATGCTGGTCTATTTCGGTTATATTGCAGGTCTTTTCCTGCTCTACAACTAAATATATTTTTGATCAATTTATTCAGAGAAATAGACATATTGATTAGCATGTGCCATAAATTCCGTCAGGCTTAAATCATGTCAGACAAAATATTATTAGAGGTTTTGTTATGAAAAAAATGTGGATAATGATATTTATGGTAGCGGCTCTTATCACCGCAGGATGTGTCGGAGATGACACAGAAACTACAACTTATACCGATGATGATCTGGAAGTGACAACTAATATACCTGAAGGAGCTGAAGACCAATGGTGTCCTGTCGGCACTACCTGGGAAGCTGTGAACCCACAGACAGGTGAATCAATGACCATGGCGATCACAGGTACTGAAACTGTTAACGATATCGAGATGTGCAAAGCTATTGTAGAGATAGAGCCTGTAGTAGATGGTGTTGCAAAAATGGAATATTTATGGTCGGAGAATGGAGAATCAGCTATATGGACAAACTACGGTGAGTCAGGAAATGTTCATTCAAAAATAACAATTCTTGATGGAAAGATGACCATTACTGACGAGAGCGGGGAAGTAATGGAATTTGGAACAACAGAATAATTTATTGTTGATAGCATAAGCAGATGAATACTGCTTATATATTTTTTATTTTGCTAATTATTGGTGTTTCTGGTATCAGGCCATGTCCACAACATCTTGTTAAAATATCCTTTAATTAAGGTAAAGAACTATAATAAATCACATCTTATACGGGACCATTCATTCTAACGAACTATCAATTCATTGAAAGAAGGATAAAAATATGACCTCAACCCGCTTCATAATCACTGTTATCGGTATCGACAAAATAGGCATTGTTGCCAGCATTACAAAAGTTATGGCAGATTATAATGTGAATATCGTTGATATCAGCCAGACCATAATGGAAGACCTGTTTACAATGATCATGCTGGCAGGAGTGGATTCCGAGAACTTTGACCTTGCAGCATTCCAGAAAGCAATGGTTGGAAAAGGGGAAAAGCTTGGTGTTGAAGTGCGTGTACAGCACGAAGACGCTTTCCGCTTTATGCACAGAATCTAAAACAGGTGATCAAGATGCTTATTCATCCAGAAGAGATACTTGAGACCATCCACATGATCAAAGCTGAGAACTTTGACATAAGGACAGTTACCATGGGAATAAATCTTCGTGATTGCTGTCATAGTGACATAGATGTTCTCAATGAAAATATCTACAACAAGATAACCGGCTATGCAAAGGAACTTGTGAGGACCACAGAAGAAGTGCAGAACCTTTACGGCATCCCCATAACCAACAAACGAATTGCTGTTACTCCTATTGCCATCGTTGCCGAAAGTTGTGACACTGAGGACTATGTTTCCATAGCAAAGACCCTTGACAGAGCTGCTGATGATGTAGGTATAGATTTCATAGGAGGCTTCAGTGCCCTTGTACATAAAGGGATGACTCCTGGTTATCTGAAGCTTATCAATTCGATCCCGCAAGCTCTTGCCAATACTAAAAAAGTATGTTCATCCGTCAATGTTGCAACTACAAAGGCAGGGATAAACATGGATGCAGTGGCAATGATGGGCCATATAGTCAAAAAGACAGCGGAAGCAACTAAAGATGCTGATGGCATCGGATGTGCAAAGCTTGTTATCTTTGCAAACGCGCCTGAAGATAATCCCTTTATGGCAGGTGCATTTCATGGTATAGGAGAACCGGATTGTGTAATTAATGTCGGAGTCAGTGGTCCTGGTGTCGTAAATTCAACTGTACGCGAACTGAAAGACCCGGACCTTGGTGAGATCTCAGAAGCCATCAAGAAAACCGCTTTTAAGATAACAAGGATGGGAGAGATGGTAGGAAGAGAAGTTTCCCGCCGGCTCAATGTAGATTTTGGAGTTCTCGACCTTTCCCTTGCACCCACCCCGGAAATAGGCGATAGTGTTGCAGCCATCCTTGAGGCCATGGGACTCGAGACCTGTGGAACCCACGGAACAACTGCAGCTCTTGCTCTGCTTAACGATGCTGTGAAAAAAGGTGGTTCAATGGCCTCATCCTATGTGGGCGGTTTAAGTGGTGCTTTCATTCCGGTCAGCGAAGATGCAGGAATGATACGTGCGGTCGAATTGGGTGCATTGAGCCTTGAAAAGCTAGAAGCCATGACCAGCGTATGTTCCGTGGGACTGGATATGATAGCAATTCCAGGAGACACATCTGCAGCAACCATTTCAGCAATCATTGCCGATGAAATGGCCATTGGAATGATAAACAAGAAAACAACGGCTGTACGCCTCATACCTGCCCCGGGCAAAAAGGTAGGGGACAGTGTAGAATTCGGAGGATTACTTGGAAGAGCACCGGTTATGAAAGTCTCTGAATTCAGTTCGGAAGAGTTTATAGCACGTGGTGGAAGGATACCTGCCCCTATTCAGGCACTCACAAATTGAAATTTGAAACCTGTATATATTTCAGACACTTCCGGAAGTAGAACCGTTATCAGAACATGAAACGATGATGCGGTCTATAATATCTCCTTTTTTCTCCCCTTTCTTTATTTTTATCCGAACGTCTAAATAACGCTCGTATAACTTTTTTCGCTCATGATACAGATCTTTTAGCCCCTTGTCCTTAAAACCAACAAGTCCTCTTTTGGAAGGAGAGATACGCTTGGCGATCTGACTAAAAGACACATCCAGATAAACCATCGTGGAAATTTCCTTCAGATGTTTTATCGCTTTTTCCGAGTAGACTATACTACCGCCGGTTGCAATAACATAGTTATCCAATGCATGAAGCCCAATAACGATCTGTTCTTCAAGTTCAATGAACTCATCGTCACCGTAAGCATCTATGAATGTTTGCAGGTCCGTACCGATCTTTCCTCGTATTAGATCGTCAATATCTATGAACTTGTGATCAAGTTTTTTTGCAAGCTGTTTTCCAATCGTGGATTTGCCTGCTCCAGACATGCCAATAAGTGTAATGTTCATGCTTTTTCCTTATTCTTTCTATCCTCATTTGTCAACCTGGAATAAATAGTATAGTATGAAATAACCCGAAATAAAGGTGTTAGACGGAAGGAATAGAATAAATATAACTATAAAATTATACACACTTGTAAATAATTACGTATGTAGGGCAAATATATAAGCAATGAATGACCCATAATTATGAGGGAGGGATAAAATGAGTAGATCAAAGAAAGATCTGCATACAAATTCAGCTTCAACCGATGAAGAAATGCAGAAAACACCGGTCGGTCATGCATTAAGAATGACTGCCGAGTTTAGTGTAAAAACTCCTAAAGGTACATTACAGGGGAAAGCCGGAGATTACATCATAAAAGATAGACCAGGAATGGTATCTGTAGTTGAAAAGAATACATTCAATAAAAGATATGAGATTCTCCACTAACGATCTCTGGGCATCAATGAGAAATGAATGTCCAATGTAGACATTCGTTCTTACTTCATTCTTACTAATGCAACTGTCCTACTTTATGGGAAAGCTCTTTTAAGGAGCGTTTAAAGTGATCATATACAGATACAAAGACGTATCTATCTTCCATTATATTATCAGCTATTATGGACAATGACAGGTTCTTGATATATTCATCCGCTTTAGTCATAATGGGACTTTCAAATGCGGTCATACCTGTACTGCCAGAACTTTCTGCCAGTGGACAGATATACGGCATAAATTCCTCAAGTTTGGTATATTCTTCTTTCTTCCTCGGAGCATTAAGTACTATGCTTCCATTTGGAATATTAAGTGATAGAACTGATACTCTGAAATTGGTTAGTCTTGGCCTCTTACTATCATTTATATCAGGGCTGTGGATGATCTTTACGGATAACTTCATGATATTCATATTAGCACGCTTCATTGAAGGGACTGCATGTGGTGCATTCTTTCCTGCAGCATATTCAAGGCTGGCAGTTTATACAAAAAGAGCACGTTATATGGGGGAATTCAACTTTCTCATCAATGCCGGACTAGCTTCCGGTGTTGCAGTTACCGGTTATTTGGTTCACACTAATATCAAGAACGGGATAATTCTTTTTTCTATTTTGACATTCTTAACAATCATTTTTGCAATATACCTTTTTATAGTTCCTTCAAGGACCATAGGAAAAATAGAACTTCAAAAGAAAGTAAGTAAAAGGGAACACTCAAAGTCACATATTTTCACTTCAAAGGATACCCGCGGAATATGGATAATCTCATTTATACTTGCAGGATCAAGCGGTGTCCTTGTATCCCTCTATCCTGAATATGGGATCGATACGCTCTCAAAGACAGAACTGGGCATATCGATCTCACTTCTCTATGCATCTACAATGATCTCATCCCTTCTGGCATCTTATATGGATACCGGCTATGCAAAGCTCATTAAAAGAGGCATACTGATAGCAACCGTTGGCATAGTCGTTACAATTTATAGCTCGATGTTAGGTTTTTTCATCATTGGCACTGGCTCTGGCATGATGCTTGTAGGACTTCCAATTGCTATCGCTTCCATGAAGGTTGAGAAGGGTATTGCGATGGGTGTCTATAATACCTGCATCTATGCAGGACTTGCACTGATGCCATTGATGGCCGGAGCACTTGCAAAGAGTATAGAGATAAAGACAATTTTTCTCATGACAGCCATTCTTTTTGGCCTCACCATTTTTCTAAAAAAGGATTGAACTTATCAGAATATAACATTATATATAGTAACATATTTATTTAAGTAATAACAATTTAAAGATGAAATCTCCTTAGGCCAGTATTAAAGAGGGGGAAACAAAGGGATGAAAATCGTATCAGAAATACCTTTACTTTTTAGGAGTCTACCATATGAGTGAATTGCTTCCAAAGATACTTGTTGTCGATGATGAACCATGGAACCTTGAGCTAATGGAAGCATACCTTTCAAGTGATTATGAACTTATAATGGCTACTAATGGTGTTGAAGCCCTTGAAAAAGTAAAGGATTTTGAGCCTGACGTGATCCTTCTCGATGTCCTAATGCCGAAAATGGACGGCTACCAAACCTGTGAGATCCTCAAGAAAGATGACAGCACGAAATTCATCCCTGTAGTTCTTGTTACAGCATTATCTGAAAAAGAAGACAAGATAAAAGGTATTGAATCAGGAGCCGATGAGTTCCTTTCCAAACCTGTTGATATGCTGGAACTGAAGACAAGGGTACATTCTTTGTTGAAGCTGAAACAACAACAGGATATGGTACGCAAAGAAAGGGATACTGCCCAGAAATATCTCGATGTTGCAGGTGTCATGATATTAATAATCGATAATAATCAGAACATTGTCGAGATAAACAAAAAAGGGAAAACGATACTCGAATGTTCCGAAGAGGACCTGATCGGCAAAAACTATTTTGATAATTTTATCTCAGTGGAAGACAGAAAGCTCAAAATGAAATGTTTCGAAGAGTTTCAGAGCGATCTGAAAAATGATATATGCCCCGTATTCGAAATGCCCATTATTACAAAATCCGGGCAGAAAAAAGTGCTTTCATGGAATGCTATCAGGCTGAAGGATAAGATCGGGAATACAACAGGCATCCTCTGTTCTGGAGAAGATATAACCACTCGTAAGATCGCAGAAGAGGAGGTTAAAAAAGCTAATGAACACCTTAATCTGCTTATCAGGATATCACCAATTGCAACAATTGTACTTGACAGCGAACAAAACATCGTAACGGCTAATGAGAAAGCTGCAAAACTTCTTGGGTATGCCAATGATGAGATGATCGATAATTCGATATCCACAATAACTTGCAATAATGAATTGTTCGAATTTGCTAATCAGGATAACCTTATTGTAGGACTATCTAAAAAAGATGGGAACTGTATCGATCTTAACATAGCAACCTCTGTCATAATGGAGAACGAGAACAAGAAGGGACTTGTTGTTACGCTTCAGGATATTTCCGAACTAAGCGGACTTTTGATTGCTCCTTCTATCGAAGAGAATAAAGAAATAAAAGATACTCCAAAACTTGAAGCAAGTTGTACCTACATACAGGATAGTGGTGATCTGAATACTTCTTATGAAATATTCGCCACCATGGTCAAGCAAGGAAGACCTGGACTTTGCATAACAAGAGAAAATCCTGCAAAGATAAGGAGTAAGTATAATATTACAAAAACGCCCATTGTCTGGCTTACGAAGGCTAAAGGATCAGAATGTCCTTCGGTAGATCCTACAGAATTGTTCAAACTTCATCCTACAATAGATAATTTTATCAAAAAGGTAAATGACGGCATTATACTGATAGATGGTCTTGAGTATCTCATACTTGAAAATGATCTCAGGTCAGTTATTAAGTTCATGGAACAGACCAATGACTCGATAATGGCATCTGATTCCAGATTGATCCTTCAGATCGATCCTTTAATTTTCGATACAAAGGACCACCATCTTTTGAAGAGGTGGATGAGATCGCTTACAGAAGAAGACAATTATAATGAGTGAGTGAAGAGAGATGGAAATTAAGTTATCATACGTTATCGATCTGCAACGGATCATGATAAATATGAGTAGTCATAGCTTGGCATGGAAAAATGCTGTTGTGGCTTTCACAGACAATGATATTTGGTTCCCTTCAGGCTCCGGTTGGAACATGATCCCTTACAGATCGATCGAAACTGTGGACCGTGAACTATCTCCTTCCGTAAGAAATAATGTACGAGCAGATACAGGATCTAGTGCAGAGATAGCTATCGATTATAAGAAGAATTCGGTATTTGGATCTTCCCATATTAACTATTCAATGATATTTGCAGGGAATCCTGAAGAGATAGAATATATAAGAGCTCATTTGCTTGAAAGGATCGGTTTCAGAGCAAACACGGATTTTGACGGATTGAAGGAAGAAGAAACAAGACTTTTAAGCCTTCTTACAAGAGGAACAAAGGACGTCAATAGGTATATTTCACTTGTTTCAACTGATAGGGAAGTTCTCGAGCGTGCTTTTGATACACTGAAGATACGAAAGCTTGTTGATGAAAATGCACAAATAACACAACAGGGTCATTATTACCTTGAAAATCTCAAAGAGGATGATCCATTCGATAATGCTCTGCCATTACAATCTTTGACTTCATCGAGTGAAACACCCGACACATTCATACCAAAGAACAATATTGTGAGATTTACTAAAAAATATGAATATTCATCAACATCAGGAACTGTTTTTCTTGAAGATCTCTGGTATTTTATCCTATCCCCTGAGATCAGGGACATCAGCATAAATAAGATCGATATTTTTGATATGGAACTCCATTTGCAGAATCTTTCAGGTGCGACCATATTGATAGAAGCAGAAGATAATAGAATCCTTCTGGCACTATCTAAAATATTGAATATGAAGGAAAATCTGCATACAAGAGTATTGAATTGCCTTTTCATCGGTATTAAGGAAGAAAAAGATATAGTCAATCTTCTGTACATTGAGCCTCATGAACTTGAGATGTCAATGAAACAAATGCTTGAAAGTAAAGTTATAAACGCTGAAAATATTCTTACTGAAAAAGGGATTGCAACAATAAAACATATCCTTAGGATCAAAAATTAATCCAGACAGGAACAAAATGTTTTATGATGATTGATCGCATTATAGTATAAATAAAATTAAATTACGTCAACGTTATTATAGAAAGTGGAGGAATTTGGTGAGGTTCATTGATACTATTGAAGGGCTGGACGATATATTCAGTACAGACATACCAAAAGGAAGTGTGGTTTTAATAACGGGTGCACCTGGAACTCTTAAATCTGGAATTACTTTTTCCATACTTTCAAAATACCTGAATAATGCCGGAGAGTTCGGGACCTACATTACCCTTGAGCAAAGCAAAGATAACCACCTTGCAAACATGGAAAGTATGGGACTGGAACTTTCGGATAATCTATCAATATCTGATTTTAGCGATTATAGACTTCAATACGATGATTTTTCAGGCGATCTGCTAAACCTTATAGAGACAAATATCCTGCAATATAAGCAGAAGATGGGCGATAAGTTTACTTGTGTAGCATTGGACTCCCTTGGTGCCCTTTACTCACTCCTCGATGTTGAACCTCAAAAGATGAGAAAAAGACTTTACCATCTTTTTGAACCACTAAGGCGTGAAAATCTGACAACGTTCGTGATACTTGAAACCACTGCATCCCTTGGAATGAATTATGCAGATAAATTTGAAGGTTATCTTGCAGACGGTATCATAGAACTGGGAATTCACATGAAGGATAATACAACGAAACGTTATATACAGGCTAGAAAAATGCGTGCTTCAGCACACAGCATGGATCCCTTCATACTTACAGTCTCAGATGAGGGACTTAAAGTGTATAGAGGAAATATCTTCTAAAATTTCAAGTACCAGATATTAAGCAAACCCCACTCCTACGAATATAAGTTTAGTCTCCATCGGAGGATGATGCCAACCTTCCGGTGAGATGCGTTCTTCCATTACAGTTTTACTCACTTTGTTTTTCATCGATTGCACCGGTTTAAATCTTGATCTTGTTGGAAATATTTATTGGCTTTTTCTTAATATTGTTACATTTGTTTGTATTTTAAATTACATGTATCTGTCAAATTCTATGCAGATTATGCAAAAAAAGAGTTGCTCCAAAACTAAATATTTGTTAGGAGCATACTGAAATTGTTAGTAACCGTCTCAAGGATTGTGCTCATGATGTGCTTCAAGCTGTTCGATCTCAATTCCATAACGCTTGAATACATCTGTTACGAAGGTATCGACGATCTTCACAAGTTCTTTTTTTTCCATCTTCGAGATTGCTGAAAGTATCTTTAACTTAAGGATCTCATTCTTTCCTGTTTCAATCAGTTCTAATTGTGGATCTTCGAAGTATGCAGTTACATTCATTTTTACTGTATCTGTATCAGAATTCAAGAACATCTTGATATGGCCAATGAACTCGGGGCTATGTTCCATAACTTCTGCTTTTATGTTCGTCATGAGCTCCTTTGCGATCAGCTTTGCCCTATCGATATCTGTCCTGTCTTTGATCTTATACTCTGCAGCATAGGTTGCAACACCTGATGCATCAATGGAGCTTTCTGTTTCCTGCTCATTCCTGATAAGCTCCATATCGTTCTTGCTGACAAGGGATATGCCATTTGCAGGGGCAATGGATGTTTTTCTCATCTCTTTTGGCTCCGTTTCCTGAACTTTGGCATCAAGAGATCTATTAAGCAGCTCATCAGGAAGTATCATGTCCATGAAACTATAGAACTTCTCATCGCTATTATTTGCAGAGATCCGTATTATTTTTGCTTTTCTGTTGAGCTGCTGTACAGATTCTTCTACAATAGATATTTGTATTTTGTCCATAAGGTCGATCTTATTGATGGCAAGGATATCTGCATCCTCTATCTGGCGAGTGGAGAAATGTCTCATCTCTTTTAACAGGTGTTTGAACCTGCTGCCATCTATAAGGGTCACAAGAGGTGCTATTTCCGCACCTTCTCCAAGGTCCATCAGTTCGATCTCTCTTTTGATCACATTTGGAAATGCAATTCCGGTAGGTTCTATTATAAGGACATCCGGATCGTAAGAATTAAAAAGTGTTATCACAGTTGAGCGAAGTCCCATCTTGAGTGAACAACAGATACATCCGTTAGTTATCTCTTTTGTATCGAAACCAAACTTCTTGATTATGTCGCCATCGATCCCGATCTCTCCTATCTCGTTGACAATAATAGCAACTTTGTGCCCCTTGTCCACAAGGTACTTCCCCGTATTGATTATCGTGGTAGTTTTTCCGCTTCCAAGAAAACCTCCAACTACAAGTGTTAACATTTTATTAGCTCCTCTTTATTTTCATGAACGCATCATTCGATCCAAAAATGATACGTTCTTTTCTTTTTATATCTTCGATATATCTTCTGACAACTCAAATATTAGGCCTTAAACAAAACCCACGCCTACGAATATAAGTTTAGTCTCCATCGGAGGATGATGCCAACCTTCCGGTGAGAGGCGTTCTTCTGTAACACTTATGCTTACTTTGTTTTCCATGATTCCACACTCTGCCATATAGGAATGGATCAAAGCCCTGCCATGCTCGTTAACAAATTCAAGTGCTTCTACATAAGTATTGAACTTCTCTCTTCTTTCAGGTGAATAGACAAAGAAATCTTTATCAGGCTCGCTAAGCGATAATGGCCTTATCATTATTTCCAGACGTTTGACACCTTTACCAAACAAAGCTCCGGCTGCATTCCCTACATCTGAATGTCGAGGAACTATGATGTCCGCTTTTACAAAGGAGCTGATCTCATCCTTATAAGCAGATACAGGCCCTCCAATAAGCACTACTGGCAATTCTACATCGAACCTTGCTTTGAAATTGTGATCAACGATACCACCGATGCTCTCCGAATCAACGCCTGGCAACAGGTACGACATCAGTTCGAATGCCATATTTCTCGCAAAACGTTTTTTGAGTAAAGAACACATTTCATATTTGCCTATATTGTTCAATTTAGCCAGAACATCGGCAGCCAGTTTTGAAGCTTCTTGATCCCATTGATCATATTCTCCCAGGACATGCAATACATCTGTAGGAGTAAAACCAATAGCTTGCACAAGCCTTTTGCTTATCAGAGAGCTTAAGACAAAAGTTGAAGGTGGTCCTTTAAGCATTATGGAAATGTCCTCAAATGAGACCGGATCATCTCCAATAACAGACATTACCACCTTTTCATTTTCATTCAATTCAATAGGTTCCTGCCTGGTCCCTACAAAGAACTTTGTAGGCTGTATATTTTCATCCAGCAGTCTGCGTGCGATCCATTTAATGTTCTTAAGTTTTTCAGGAAAACCGGGATATTTGACCGCTGCAACACAGATCGGCTCCACTCTTCTGGGACCAATGACCAGATCCTTATCTCTTGTCCATATATGACTATCACCCCCCATTGCCGATGTTTCCATGTGGATAGCTTTTACACGCGTCTGCCATTTTCCGACAACTGCACCAGACTCACTAATATCTGGTACGCCCTCACAGAGCATTGATACATCTGTACTTGTACCGCCGACATCTATCACAACGCAACTTTCAAGACCTGAAAGAAAAGAAGCGCCAATAAGACTTGCAGCAGGACCTGAAAATATCGTCTCGATAGGTCTTTCAAGTGCATCCCTGATACCAACGACAGAACCGTCACATTTGAGCATAAGTAATCTTGCATCCATATCACGCCTTTTTATCTCAGAGATCATCGCTTCTATGAAATTCTCACCGACAGGTAAAAGCTGTGCATTAAGGTATGCTGTAACTGCTCTTTCGTAAGCACCAATATCCTGTGTTAGCTCGTGCCCACAAACGACTGGCATTCCCGTAAGCTTTGATATGAGCTGTTTTGTCTTTAGCTCATGCTCAGGATTCCTTATACTGAAATGGGACGATACCGCAAAAGCAGAAACCCTATCCTTTGAACCAAGTACGAAATTATTTATAGCATCAACATCAAGCGGCTTTAATTCATCCCCCATGTGATCATGACCTCCTGCTACAAAGATGATATCACTTGTCGGGAAATTCTTATTGAGAGAATGATCCCCTATGAGAATAAGACCCACAGGATAGCCAGTATCTTCCAGCACAGTATTCGTTGCAAGTGTGGTTGAAACCGATATGACATCTACATTTTTCAGATACTTTTCATCGATCCCGTCAATTGCATTCCGTATTCCTTCAATATGATCAGGATAGGTGGTCAATGCCTTGTTGGACATCACTACAGACCTGTCACGATCACTTATAAGAATTGCATCAGTATAGGTTCCACCTGCATCAATACCAAGACTATATTGCATTATTTCACCATGGTCCTAATAAAATTGTATTCAATTGTTTCATCGCCTCTCAGGAGGTTCGATGTGTACAAGTACATCTGAGATCCCTGTAAATGTTCTTTTAAGTTCTTTTTCAATACTTTCAACTATTCTCTGTGCTTCCATAACATACATATCAGAATCCACTTTCACGTGAATATCCACAAACAGATCGTCCGGTGAACCATGAGTTCGCACTTTAGAACAATTCTCAATTCCTTCAATGGACCTTACAAGACATCGAACATTGCTTTCATCAAGACAGCATGCATCGCATAATACGTTGCAAGACATGATAACGATCGATATGCAATATTTCATAAGTACGAGAACTAGCAACACTGTTTCTAACATTAAAACAGTTGGACTGACTTGAATGAACAAGGTCAGACCGATCAAAACTGAAAACATAACATCTAATTTAAGTGCAAATGAGTGGGATATCCCAGCCTGATCAAATTCATCCAAAGAGCAATATTTCAGAATAGCTACTGATAGAATAACAGACATTAAAAGCAAGATATAGATGGAAGTATCCGGCAATAGAGAGTTCCTTCCATTAATGGTAGAGTGAACTTCAGAGAGGATATACAGACTTGCCAGAATAAAGATGATCGCAATTAACAACGATATCAGAGAACTGTATTTTTTGTACCCGTATGGATGAAAATGGTCAGTCGAAAGTGAGATGATACTAGGTACAAAGTGATGAACTAAGGCAATGATACCTATAAATAAGGCAAAATATCCTGTAACCTGCACAGCAAGAATATCAGAATAGGTCCCTGCAAATATCCTCAACAGAGCTATTTCGATGAAGACGGAAAGAGCAAGAGATCCGTTTCCGTTCTTTCTGGTAGAAGTCCTCAATTATTAACACCTGATCTTTTTATTTTCGTTTTAAAGGAGGGGATTGACCGACCATATGGACGGTCACTATCTGAATATTACATGCCTGACATTCTAGCTCTATCTTACATTAAAGTGGAGCTACTGTCTTTCCAAAAACTGAATTTGTTACAAGCGCCAGAGATGTGTACAGAGCTGAGATCCCAAGCAACAAGGTCATGTAACCTGCAAGTGAACCAATACCCATTCCGAAGTTTGCAGCTGCGTTAAGGAAGAATGTCAGAGTAAGAGTGATGAAAACGATGGTTATCGCTTTAATACCTATCTTGAGTGTTACAAGTAGCAGCACAAGGGAAACAAGTCCCCAGATGAAGAGATAGTAACCTACTGAGATTGCACTGGCTGCCCCAAGAACTCCGCTTGCAAGACCTGAGGACATCAAGATGAACGCAAAGGAGAACCAGAACAAACCAAATGCTGAAAAAGCAGTTGCACCGAATAGATCTCCTTTTTTCCATCCCTCTATGCCCGCAAATACCTGTGCAAATCCTCCAAGGAATATCGACATTGAGACGACCATTGTAGCGTCTGTGAAAAAACCTGAACCCATCATTCCCAGCATTGTGGCTGCAAAACCAAGGCCTGCAAATCCGAGTGGTGCATGGTCTGCTGTTTTATCGATCATGTGAAACCCATTCGTAGGGTTACATAAAATACAGTTCTCTGGTATTTCTTCATTATTTGTCAAATATGATCACTTCCGTTAGTTCGATTAATAACTTTTATAAAATATACTAAATAATAATATAACTCGAAATATACAAATGATTGTTAAATGTGATTCTGGGCAAAACTGCACCCATTAATAAATATCAAAAAGACATAAAGGAGATAAAGGGGTTTTAAATGTCTGAATATCACCTCCAGCATTATGTTTTAGAAGAAAATATTTGTGATTATAAGGTCAAATATAAAATATTGTGTAATACACATTTTTAAGGTGATGAAAGTAGCCCCGAGCAATACGGGGCTACAATCCACGTTTGGAGACTTCGATGCTAAATGCTTAGAGACCGTAGTTCTCTGGCAGGAAGACCTTAACTTCTTCCTTGTACTTGGTCATGCAATCGCTCATGAAAGTATCCTGGTCGTCTGTGAGTGCCATAAGTGCAGCTTTTGCGTCTGCAAGGGCACCCTTCTCGAATTTGGTCATTTCGAGCTTGCCAGCTATGCCTTCTTCCATGATCTCTACTGACTTGATAGCAGCGTTCTTTGCACGGAGGTAAATGTCATTACCGTCCTTGACAATAGCTTCACCCACGCGGTATGCGTTGTCATATGCAAGAACATAGCCCTGTGGGTCCCTGTACTTGTCAGAAAGCATAAAGAGGTCCCTGAGAGTCTTTTCCTGACCTGTTGCTGTTGCTGTGTTCATCAAAGCACAGTCGTAAGCAAGGGACTCTCCCCAGCACTGTACAGAGGTACCACCGAATTCTGCGTGATATTCGACAGATTCATTTGACCAAAGGTCACAGCACTGCATAACAAGGTTACCCATGACATCCGAGTGTGCACATGTGGAGGATTTACCTTCCTGTGAGATAGGTACACCGGAGATAGCTTTTATGATGGTGTTCTCATATCCACAGTCCTTACCTGGGCCAACTGCACCAGCTTCATATGCTGCAAGTGATCTTGGTGCAGAGATAGCTCTTGCGATGATAGCAAGGGTGTGTGCAAGGTTCTTGTCAAGAAGACCGCCACCAATGAACATTGCAGTGTTTGCTTCGGAACAGTCTGTGTCACCTGCGGAAACTACTCCGTGCTTCTTTGCGACAGAGCTGATCTCCTGCCAGAGGAAGTCCATATCCATGGTTCCAAGGCATCCAATAGCATAGAGCATACCAGGAACATCGTTCCTCAGGATAGCATAATCGAATACTTCTTTACCACCCATTGATTCAACTGAAAGAAGGTCAGCACCGTTTGCAGCAACCTCTTCAAAGGACTCCATCAGGACATTGAACTTGTCTCCTCTAAGACCAAGGAAATCACGGTCTTCACGAACGTCACCAGGGGTGTGTCTTAATGCACATTTGATGCCGTATTCATCGTGGAACTCTTCCATAATGGTCTTCTGTGCGTGTGCGACCTCTCCTCCCCATGTTGGGTTGTTGGTCATCTGCTCGACGTGTTCTGTCTCAAGGACAACAGCAGGGAAACCTACCTGGACCATACGGTTCATGATATCTGTGGTTATCCTCTGGTATTCTTTGACGAGCTTCTCTTTTGATGCACCTGCTTCAGGCCTTGGTGCATAGTTAACTTCAGGTGTAGTGTATCCGGCACCGATTTCGAGTCCAAGTCCTGCTTTTACAGGGTGCTTACATTTACCAAAGATCATGTCATCTGCACTGTCATACGCCATTTTTGTATATCTGTTGATTGCCATTTTTCTCACCTCTTCAGTGTTTGTGGAATTCTTCTTTCAGTGCGCTAATGCTAGATCCTGCAAGGATCTTGTCAGCGATCTTAGGTGCGTCAGCAGCTTCTTCGCCATAAATACCCAGATCGTAGGTAGATACGAAGTCCTGGTTTACAGCTCCACCACCACAAGCGAATGGAACATTGAGACCTGCTTCAAGTAACCTGTCGTTGACTGCTTTGAAAGCATACATTGTTGTAGTCATCAGTGCAGTACCTGTAAGCATGAGAGGTTTCTCTGCCTTGACAGCTTCAATTACCTCATCTACAGGAACATCACGGCCAAGGTCAACTACCTCATATCCGTTTGCTCTGAGAAGTGCAGCGACGATAGATTTACCGATATCGTGAACATCTCCTTCTGCAACATGGCAGACTACCTTTCCTTTAGAAACAGGAGTTTCATCGGACTGTGACTTGCAGAACTCGATACCGTCGAGCATTGCATCTGCAGACATCATTACGTTTGGCAGGAAGATCGTTCCCTGGTCATACAGATCAGTAACTACTTTCATACCAACCATTAGAGCATCGTCGATCAGAGCAATTGGATTCTTTCCTGCTTTGATGGCTTTTTCAAGACCTTCGATAACGTCGTCTTCTTCGCCATCAAAGATTGCTACTGCAATTTCCCTGAACAGTGGATCCTTAGGATAAAGTTCAGCTGCAGCATCTTCAGGCGTCATTGCCTTTTCCAATTTCACATTGTATCTTACCAGAATTTCACTGGGGTCTATATCCAACCTGGTCATGTTTTGCTTCCTTCCTTTGTTTTTTTTAATAATAATTGAAGTGCTATTCTTCTTGGGAAGAATACCACCATCGATCCAATCATAGGATTTCGTTCTGAAAACCTATTCAAACGTCTCTCATTCAAGTATATAAACATTTGTTTCTAAATGATTTTATATATAAGTATTACGATTTGATTAAAAAAAAGTACAAAGGTAAAATATATAAAAAATAAGCTTTATTGATATCGAAAATACATAAAAAAATTAACAATATAAAGAACAAACAAAACAAATTTAGTAAATACATTTATATAATATTATCAAATTCGCTTTAAAAATAACTAATATATAAAACATTTGCAAAATGGAAATATTTGGTCGATACCAATATGGATAAATAAAGTCTATTGATGTTTATTTTTAAATATATCAATTGATTTTATAGAAATATATACACTTGAATGTAGAAACTTATAAATATAAAATACCATTGCACTATTTTGGTTAAATAAAAAGAAAACGACATCAATAAAAGGATTAATTGAAAATGACAATTCAAGATCATTTTATTATATCAACCAAATTAAACAATAATCTGTATATACACAAATTATTAAATAATAAGTATATATACATATTAATTTCGATATTTTCGAATAATACAAAACACTTAAATACTACATATCGAGGATCAAAGATCCAATCCAAAAAATGGAAATAGATGACTGAAAAATTCATTGCACGACAATCGTAACGAAAAGAAAAAAAGAAAATGGGGCGTAAGATGGAGAGATAAAAGATAAAAATAAAAACTTCAGTAACCGTAATTTTCAGGTCTGAAGCTCTCCATCGTTGAAAGTTTGTTTAGATTCTCTTCAATGAACACATCCTTTTCATCAGTAAGTGAATGAAGGGACTTGATCGCCTTTGCAAGAGAAGCTTTCTCAAAGCGTGAAAGTTCAAGCTGTCCGCGAGAACCTTCATCAACGATATTACATGCCTCTATCGCAGCATTCTTAGCACGTAGATAGATATCATTACCATCCTTTACGATCGATTCACCTATCCTATAAGCATTATCGAATGCAAGTATGAATGCCTGAGGATCCCTATATCTGTCGGAGACCATGAAAACATCCCTGAATACCTTCGCATATCCAGCCTCTATTGCCGTGTTCATCATGGAACAATCATATGATAGGGTCTCCCCCCAACATTGAACACTTGTACCACCAAACTCACCACGGTACTCCACAGATTCATTGGACCAGAGATCGCAGCATTGCATAGCAAGATTACCCATGACATCAGAGTGAGCACAAGTTGAGCCCTTTCCTTCCTGTGAGATGGGGACACCAGATATGGCCTTGATTATGGTGTTCTCATACCCACAATCTTTACCGGGACCAACAGCTCCTGCTTCATATGCAGCAAGTGAACGCGGTGCTGAAACCGCCCTTGCCACAACAGCAAGGGTGTGGGCAAGCTTTCTGTCAAGTAGACCACCTGCAATGAACATTGCAGTATTAGCCTGAGAACAATCAGTATCCCCGGCAGCCACAACATCATGTTTCTTTGCTATCTTGCTAATATCTTCCCATATGAACTCTACATCAAGAGTGCCGAGGATACCTATTGAAAAAAGCACACCTGAGAGATCGTTCCTTATTATTGATGAATCAAAGACGCTCTTACCACCAAGTGATTCAATGGAAAGCATATCTGCCCCATTGGAAGCAACCTCTTCAAAAGATTCCAGCAAAAGACCATAAGAGTCACCCCTAAGATCGAGGGATTCTTTTCCGCCCCGAATATCAGCAGGCGTATGGCGCAATGCACATTTGATGCCATATTCATCATAAAACTCTTCCATGATGGTCTTCTGTTCATGTGCTATCTCAGCACCCCATGACGGATTAACGGTCATTTGTTGCACATGTTCCGTTTCAAGCACAACAGAAGGGAAACCGACCTGTACCATTCGTTGCAGGACATCAGTTGTGATCTTCTGGTATTCTACAATAAGTTTCTCTTTAGACTCACCAGCTGTTGGCCTGGGTGCATAATTAACTTCCGCCGAAGTATATCCTGCTCCAATCTCCAGATCAAAACCGGTCTTAACTGGATAGATAGAATGTCCAAAGACCATATCTTCGAAGTCATCATAAGCCATTTTATTATAACGTTTTAAACTCAAACCCATTCCTCCTCAGTGTTTATGGAACTCCTTCCTGAGCTGGCCAATATTCAAGCCGTTGATGATAGCATCTGCGATCTTTGGTACGTCAGAAGCTTCTTCACAATAAAGGCCAAGTTCATACTGGGACACAAAATCCTGTGTCACCGCACCGCCTCCACACACAACAGGTACATTGATGTCACTTTCAAGCAACCGGGAATTCACATCCTGGAAACCAATCATCGTTGTCGTCATTAACGACGTTCCCGTAAGCATAATGGGGT
>Ga0255374_10012_pt1 | contig 26645 bp, 23 predicted proteins | sample ANMaggSeSYBR01H4_FD_182088 | JGI IMG/M metagenome (GOLD analysis project Ga0255374, IMG submission 182088) | Sediment cell enrichment communities from methane seep in Santa Monica Basin, California, United Staets - ANME aggregate JGI... | ecosystem: Environmental > Aquatic > Marine > Cold seeps >... | reverse complement strand
AAATATGTGGTTATTAAGATATAGTAAAATCGTTTATTGGTACATTTCTAAGTTAATTAGATGTATCAAATTAAAACATAACCCTTGATTTGATACTGGAGAATCTAGCCAATGCATAATTTTTTAGAAGAACCTGTTGAAAATTTGTTTCAACGTATCAAAATACGGGATATTATTATTGCATCAGTCATAATTCTGGCAATCCTATCAAGAATTAATGGCCTTGGTGACCGTGTTATGAGCCATGATGAAGTCAATCATGTCGTTCCTGCCTTTGATCTATTCTCAGGGCGTGGATATCGCCATGATCCAATCACACATGGCCCTCTGCAATTTCATTTGATGGCATTGGCTTATTTCCTCTTTGGAGACAATGATTTCACCTCACGCCTCCCTCATGCGCTCTTCAGCATAGCAACAATAGTGTTTGTGTTAACCTATTTTCGGAGATACTTAGGAAAATTCGGGTCAATTGCGGCTGGGATACTTTTCACAATTTCACCTTTTATGCTCTTTTATGGGCGTTATGCGCGCAACGATGCAATTTGTATTTTCCTGGGCATTACAGCTATTTATGGATTGCTGCGCTTTTTTGAATCTAATGACATCAAATATCTCTACTTTTTCACTGCGATGATGGCATTGAATTTCACCACGAAAGAAACTGCTTACATTCTATCTGCTCAACTCCTGGTTTTTCTGTTGATCTTGTTCATCCGAGATATTCTATTATTTAAATTGGCAAATAAGAGAAGTAAAGTGCGTATGATCCTCATGAACATTTTATTAATCGCTGGGATTTGTATAGCGATTATTTCCTCTGTGCTTCTTTTCAGATCATCTTATTTAAAACAAAACGTTGATTTGACTACACTTGCAAATAACCATGGAGCCATAAAACTTAACGAGATAGTTGGTTTCATCTGGCCCTTTCTCGTTTTCGCCGGTCCCGGATTGATTCCTCTGGCACTCGGGATATTCCTCTTAATATTCCTGAGAAAATATTTAAGGTGGGATCTCCTGAAAGGGTCCCGGTCGTTTAACGTGCTGATCCTTCTCGGCACTTTGATTCTTCCGCTGCTCGCACCTTTTCTCGTTCGTTTTTCCGGAATGGACCCATCAGCATACTCCGACCCATTTGTTTTATTGACAAATTACATTTTTATTGGTTTCTTCTTTCTACTTTCGTATATCATCGGTTCTCTTTGGAATCAAGATCATTGGTGGAAACTTGCCCTCACCTTCTTTAGCATTTATGCAATTTTGTACACAACTTTTTTTACGAATAATGTGGGATTGCTAACAGGCATGGTGGGCTCTCTAGGCCATTGGCTAAACCAGCAATCCGTTCAACGCGGCGGGCAACCTGCCTATTACTATGCATTTTTCCTTATTCCAATATATGAGTTTTTGTCAGTATTTGGAACAATCCTCGCTTTTTTTATCGGCATCAAACAAAAATCTTTCTGGGCCATCCACTCAGACCTTAGCAACCACACACAATCTGGAAAACCGGAAGTGATCGCAGAAAATAAAAGTGAGGAAAGTGAATCTGATAATTTAGCAATCCTCCCTGACCAGGATCTTGTTCCAAATCCGGCAATTTTCATTTTTCTCGTTATCACCAGTCTAATTGCCTATACTATTGCCGGCGAAAAGATGCCCTGGTTAACACTGCATATTGTTTTTCCAATGTTGCTAACCACCGCTTGGTCAATAGAGCAAGTAATTTCAAGATCTACCTTAATCCATTTGCAAAAAGAAAAACTACTCCGTACAGGAGCATTTTCCTTCCTTATTAACTCACTGCTTATGCTGGTGCAAATATTAGGGAATCGGGCCCCATTTCAAGGGAAAACACAGATTGCACTTCAACATACGTATCACTTTCTTTTCCTGTCAACTCTCGAGGTCGGGCTCATAATCTTTCTCACAAAAACAAGTGGAAAAGAGAAAGTAAAAAAAATAAAGTACTCGCTTATCATAGGATTATTCCTAATCATGGCATTGATCACTGCCCGATCATCCTATAGAGCAGCGTTTATTAACTATGATTCTCCAAAGGAATACCTCGTGTATGCGCATGCATCTGATGGACCCAAACTAATCATGGAACAGGTGGAGGAAATATCACGCAGAATTACTACAGGGCTCGATATTAAGGTTGCTTATGATAACCACGGATTGTATCCATTCTGGTGGTATTTGCGAAATTACCCAAACAAGATCGTTTATCTAGAAAATCCAACCCGGACACTGGAAGAAGCACCCCTGATCATTGCAGGCCAAGATAAATATACAAAATTAGAACCAATCGTAAAAGATAATTATTATGCTTATGAGTATATACGCTTATGGTGGCCTATGCAAGATTATTGGAATCTTAATTGGGTTCGTATTTCTTCAGCTTTGAAAGACCAGAATATGCGCCAGGCTCTCTTCAATATCTGGTTTGATCGCGACTATTCACTCTATTCGCAAATCAATGATAACCAACATCTAACCTTAGAGACGTGGCTGCCAAGCGAAAAAATGCGGCTCTACATCCGCAAAGATATTGCTTCTCAGATGTTGCAATACAATACTCAAGCATCAATTGAACAAACCATCGAAACCGATCCGTATGAGAGCAAGATAGTCTCACGGCAACCAGATGGTTTTATCAGCATGAGCGGCAGCGCGCCTGGTGACCTTAATACACCTCGAGGAATTGACATCGCTCCCGATGGGACTATTTATGTAGCTGATTCATTGAACCACCGCATCCAGCAATTTTCACCAAATGGCCTTTTATTAAATGTATGGGGTAATCTTGCCAATGCGCTGGAAGAGAACGCACCCGGGGGAACTTTTAACGAGCCTTGGGATGTAGCTGTTGCTCCTGACGGTTCAGTTTTCGTAGCAGACACCTTTAATCACCGGATTCAGAAATTCGATCCCAATGGTATGTTTATTAAAATGTGGGGGATCTTCGCTCAAGGAGACACACCTGAAAGCTTCTGGGGGCCGCGGGGTATTGCTGTTGATAAAGACGGGAATGTGTTTGTGACAGATACAGGAAATAAACGTGTGGTTGTTTTTGATACCGACCTGAACTACAAAACCCAATTCGGAGGTGGTGGGTTTGAGCCGGGTCAATTTGATGAACCTGTCGGTATTGCCGTTAATTCATCTGGGCAAATCATAGTTGCTGACACGTGGAACCGCCGTGTTCAAACTTTCGAACTCAATGAAATGGGATTCGAATTTACACCAATTAACAGCTTCGATGTATCAGCATGGTATGGACAAGGCATTGATAACAAGCCCTATCTCACTACAGATATAGAAGGAAATATTTTCCTCGCCGATCCAGAAATTGGGCGCATATTGAAATTCAGTGCGACAGGTGAATACTTACAGGGGTATCAGGATATTAATATTTCTGAAGACCTCATCGGATATCCTTACGGCATGGATATTGATGAAACAGGGAATCTATGGTTCAGTGATTCATCATCCGATGTACTGTCATATGTTTCAAACCCTTAATATTCTGATTGACAAATTCACATCTCGATTCTAGATCTGTATTTAATAAATTTTTAATAAGCCTCATGGCAATAGTATTAACCAAAATGATAAAATATAGAAAAGCCAATGGAAAAATATTATGATGCGATTTGACAGATTCACCGATCGCGCGCAAGAAGCAGCTCAACGAGCTGCCGAGATCATTCAGCGCTATGGTCACAACCAAATTGACACAGAACACATCCTCCTCGCATTGATCGAACAGCCTAAAGGAGTAATCACTCAGATCCTTGAAATTATGGCAATCGACCCAGATATGTTGTTGAAAAAATTGGATGATGTACTGCGCAGCAGCCCAAAAGCAAGCATTTTTGGCGGTGGAGCCGGACAGATCTTCATTACCCCCAGAGTTAAAAGAATCATGGAGTTGGCAACCGAAGAATCATCCAAATTAAAAGATGAGTTCATTTCCACAGAACACCTGTTTCTTGCTATTGTAAGTGAGAGAAACACACCAGCATCCCGCTTACTGCAAGAAAATGGTGTGGAACGCAAACGTGTTCTCGAAGCTATTATGAAACTCAGGGGTGGACAGAGAGTAACAGATCGAAAATCCGAAAGCCGCTACCGAACACTGGAAAAATTTTCCCGTGACCTAACCGCTTTCGCACATGAGAATAAACTGGACCCAGTCATTGGAAGAGACGAAGAAATACTGCGAGTTATCCAGGTTCTTTCTCGCCGCACAAAAAATAACCCGGTCCTGATCGGGGAAGCAGGAGTAGGAAAAACTGCGATCGTTGAAGGATTAGCCCAAAAAATTGCCGACAACGATGTGCCCGAGATTTTAATGGGCAGAAAAGTTATATCTCTCGATTTAGGAGCAATGATCGCTGGTTCCCGTTTTCGTGGGGAGTTTGAAGAACGTTTAAAATCAGCTATTGCGGAAGTACAACGCTCCTCGGGCGAAATCATTCTCTTCATTGACGAATTGCATACTGTAGTCGGCGCTGGAGCTGCGCAAGGTTCAATGGACGCATCCAATATGTTAAAACCAGCTCTGGCTCGTGGAGAACTGCAATGTGTTGGCGCAACAACCCTTGATGAATATCAAAAACATATTGAAAAAGACGCCGCCCTAGAAAGGCGTTTTGCGCCAGTATATGTGGATGAGCCATCAGTTGATGAAACTATTGAAATGCTCCATGGGTTGCGTGATCGCTACGAAGCGCACCATAAAGTCCATTTCACAGACGAAGCTCTTTCGGCAGCAGCAAAATTATCTTCCCGTTACATCACCGACCGATATCTACCAGACAAGGCAATCGATCTAATGGATGAGGCAGCAGCAAAATTGCGGGTTGCCCTGTATTCTATGCCGAGCGATCTAAAAGAAATGAAAATCGAAATAGATCGATTGCTTGCTGAAGAGGAGCAGTTCGGCATCGAACGGGATTACGAACAAGCTGCGCGCAAAAAAGCAGAGCGCCTTCGAATAGAATCTGAGTTTAGCAAAGAACGCGATAAATGGGAGGCGGAACACAAGCTGGATGAAGTAGTTGATGAAAGCGATATAGCTAATCTAGTCTCTCAAACTACTGGTATCCCAGTCAATCAAATAATGCAATCTGAAGCAGAGCGGCTATTAAATATGGAGGAGCATTTACACAAGCGAATCATCGGGCAGGATGAAGCAATAAATGCAGTTGCCGATGCCATCCGTCGAGCACGTTCAGGTTTGAAAGATCCTAAGCGTCCTATTGGATCATTTATTTTCATCGGTCCTTCAGGAGTTGGCAAGACCGAATTAGCCAAAGCGCTGGCAGAATTCATGTTTGATGACGAAGAAGCTCTTGTCCGCCTTGACATGAGTGAATACCGCGAACAGCATACCGCATCTCGTCTTTTTGGTGCACCTCCCGGATACGTTGGATACGAAGAGGGCGGCCAACTAACTGAAGCGGTCCGCCGTCGCCCATACCGAGTGGTGCTTTTTGATGAAATCGAAAAAGCACATCCGGATGTATGGAATTCACTCCTTCAAATACTAGACGATGGGCGTCTTACAGACGGAAAAGGCCGGGTAGTTGATTTTCGGAATACGGTCCTCATCATGACAAGCAACCTTGGAACAGAATTCATTCGCCGCGGAGGCACTCTCGGTTTCCTGCAAAAAAGCGAAAATGCTGAAGACATTGAAGCCAACAAAAAGATCGAGAAATCCCTAAAAGATACATTCAGACCCGAGTTCCTCAACCGAATTGATGAGATTATTATCTTTTCCCCACTTTCACTTGAACAAATGTATGAGATCGTTGATCTCCAATTATTAGAAATCAAACAACGTTTAGATGAACACGGATTAAAAATATCTTTAAGCAAAAAAGCCCGTAAGTGGCTGGCTAAAGAAGGTTATGATCCCAGCTTCGGTGCTCGTCCGCTCCAGCGCACCTTACAAAAGCAAATCGAAAGCCCCCTTTCGGTCAAATTACTTTCTGGTAATTTCAAAGAGGGAGACGAAGTATTGGTAGATTTCGATGAAAAAGAAGAAACAATCATATTCCAGAAAAAGTAAATGCTAAAGGTAAAAGAGGTTTGGTAATTGCCAAACCTCTTTTTAAATCCCATATTCACTTTGATTGACACGAGTTATGTCAATGGTTATACTATCATCAATCAATTTAAGTTGGAGACATTACTTGAAAAAAGCACTAATTACTGGAATTACAGGACAGGATGGCTCGTATCTAACAGAGCTCCTGCTCCATAAAGGTTATGAGATACACGGAATTATCCGCCGGGCCAGCACTTTTAACACCCAGCGAATTGATCATATATACAAAGACCCACACAATGGAGCCAAAATCAATTTACATCTTCATTATGGAGATATCGCGGTTGGTGAAACCTTGCAGCATATGGTCTACAACATTAAACCAGACGAGATTTACCATCTCGCTGCTCAGAGCCATGTTCGCGTTAGTTTTGATATGCCAGAATACACTGGGGACGTAACCGGGCTAGGCACCACACGTATCCTAGAAGCAGTAAGAAAGAGTGGGGTTAATGCTCGTTTTTATCAAGCTTCCACTTCTGAGATGTTTGGTGGATTCAACTCCCCGCAAAATGAACAAACACCTTTTATTCCAAGAAGCCCTTATGCTGCCGCGAAATTATATGCATATTGGATCACGAGAAATTATCGGGAAGCATATGGGATTTTTGCTTGCAATGGTATTCTCTTCAATCATGAATCACCCCGCCGAGGAGAAACATTTGTAACCCGGAAAATAACCCGGGCAGTTGCATCGATCGTTGCAGGAAAACAGAAGCACCTTTACTTAGGCAACCTCGATTCCAAGCGGGACTGGGGATATGCACCAGAATATGTAGAAGCCATGTGGCTGATGATGCACCAAGCTGATGCGGATGATTTCGTCATCGGCACAGGTGAAACACACTCCGTAAGAGAATTCCTCGAAGAAGCATTCGGATATGTTGATCTTGATTACAACAAATACGTCCGCATAGACCCCCGGTATTTCCGCCCCACAGAGGTAGACATCCTCCTTTCAGACCCATCAAAAGCAAACAAAGAACTTAAATGGAAAACAAAGGTCAATTTCCGTGATCTTGTTCGCATCATGATGGATGCTGATCTAGAGTTGATGGGATTAGAAAGCAAAGGGGAAGGAAGAGAAGTTGTTGAAAATAAATTTGGTGACTGGCATCGTTGGGACAGCCAGGTCGTAAGCATGGGAAAATAAGAACTCCCGTTTATGCCTGAAAAGAAACAATATTCCGTTTTATTTGTCTGCACAGCAAACCAGTGCCGATCCCCCATGGCCGAGGCACTATTTATTCAGTATCTAAAAGGCAACGGGGATGATCTCGAAAAATGGAATGTTGCCTCTGCTGGATGTTGGGCATATCCCAACCTCTCTGCAACACCACATGCGATTCAAACCACAGAAAAAATGGGCGGTGATCTGAATTTTCACTTTTCAAAAGCTGTATCAGAAAATTTACTAAATGATTTCAATTTGATCCTTTGCATGGAATCTGACCACACACATTTCATCAAACGAAATTTCCCTGAGACAGCAGATGGCGTTTTCCTATTGTCTGAAATGGTTGGGGAAGTTTTTGAAATTCACGATCCGGTTGGTGGAACACTAGAGAATTACGAACAAACCGCTGAAAAACTAAATAAAATCATACGCTCTGGTTTCAAGAAAATACACAACCTTTCAAAAAAATAGCATATTGCAAATATAGCACTTATGTTCTATAATGCAGTTATGATTAGAGTACATCCCCGGTTGCTGATTTTCCCTTCCATTCTCCTCTCTGCATTTTTCTTGCTAATTCTCTCAAACTCAGTAAAAATATATGCAATTAAAGGAATTGATATAAACACTGATCAAAATCAAACCAATCTTGAAATGCCTACTTCTAAAAAACAATTAAGTGCAAAATATCCGCAATCAATTCAGGAATGGCAGGAAGAAATTGAATATTCAGCAGGCCAACATAAACTTGATCCAAACCTAATTGCTGCCGTAATGCTGCAAGAAAGCGGCGGCCAATCAACTGTTATATCAGCAAGTGGCGCAGTTGGTCTTATGCAGATCATGCCCAGAGATGGAATTGCATCCAAATTCATATGTGACGATCATCCATGTTTCATGAACCGACCATCAATAAACGAGTTGCTCAACCCTGATTTCAATATTGATTTTGGTACCCGCCTACTATCTGGATTATTAAAAACCTCTGGTTCAACACGAAATGCTCTTAAAGCATATGGCCCGATGGATGTAGGTTTTTATTACGCCGATATTGTGCTATCAATTTACTCATCTTATAAATAAACAAGCCAGCAGTCATTATTCATTATTTGCCAAAAATAATGATCATTGAGCTGTATTGGAAGAATATGTTCAAACACAAACAGACTTTTGTAATCTGTTTGCCTACCCAGAGTATCCGGAACGGTTCAGGCAGAAGGTTAAATAGCATACTGAGGTATTGTAGGTATCCCCCAATCAGCGATCATGGTTGAAGCCTTGATGAAAGTTAGTGAGGAACAAGTATATGGCTGTTTGTTTTAAAGAATGGAGATGGATTAATAAATTAGCTGATAAATAAAAAATCTGTGATCATCTTTACAGAGAAGATGGACGTGTATTTATTCGAAGTTTTTCCGAAATGATTTAACTTTGTCCATAAAAGACTTTACACGCTTGACATCAACAGAGTTACGGAATATCCCATCATGCTTAAATGTGGTGGCTACAATTGCACCATTAGAAATGCTCAGCTGTTCTTCAATATTTTTAAGACAAACACCAGTATTAGCAAATACTACCATATCAGGAACCGCATCTTTAACTTGTTTTAATGTGGTGGCATTCGTTTCGGTACCTGCGATTAAACCAGAAACACACAAAGCGTCTGGAAGATGGTTAAACACTGTTGAGCGTGCAACCTCACTAATATCACGAGGCGCAAGATATTCAGCAGCTTCTGGAACAATATTAAAAATCAATTTTACTTTTTCCGCCCCTAAAGAATGTTGATGGCGAATAACATCACCACAATTTGTATTCCATATCCCAAAATCACTCGCATACACTCCCGAGAAAATTTCCCTAACAAATTTACCATCAACGGCTGCTGCAAGATCTAATGAGGCATAAGGATCCCACAAAACATTTACACCGTACGGTATTGTTATATCAGATTTAAGTTCACCGATGATACGGGCCATGGCAGCTGTTGTTTCGGGACGCACTTTCAATAAGTATGGAAGGCTGAATTCATTTGAGAACATTATTCCATCTACACCGCCATCTTGAAGGGCGAGCAAATCCTTTCTGGCAAGATCAACAACTTTTTTCATGCCACCAGATTTGTCAAAGCCAGGATCACCTGGAAGTGCTTGTAAATGACACATAGCTATAATTGGTTTCTTGGAATTAAATAGTTCCTCAGTCCAAAACTGTTTCATTTTTCCCTCTTTTATTTAAAGATACTCATAATTTTCAGCTTACTGCAATGCAGCTTACCAGAAGCACGGTTTTTTACATTATCTATCATTTTTCTGTAGTGTATTGTATGATTTATATCATTATACCATAAGGAAAATTAACCACTTCAATTAAATAGCAACAACAAGTGCGGTGCGGAAATTTCGTTTTTTATCGAATCCTTCACATAGTCAAGCTGTGCATAAACATCGTCGAAAGACGATAATTTCATATTTACATAGCGGCCAGGATCCACTTTATTATATTTTCCAAAGGTTTATTTATCTTTCAATCAACGAGAATATCATCCCGATGAATTATTTCCACAAAAAGTAAATAGCACATCCAGGACACAGCACAGATCGTTATTGACACAGTTTCAGAAAAGTGTTATTATGTAAATATCCTTACAATTTCATTCATATTTTTGCAATATATTGTATTATTAAAGGGTATCACATATGCTTGCTGAAGAAAGACGAGCTATCCTGCAAAATAAGTTGCGTGAAGATGGGTACATCCAGATCTCAGATCTGGCTGATGAAATTGGCATTTCTTCTGCAACCATCCGTCGCGATTTGATCTCGCTTGAAAAAGAAGGACTTTGTTTCCGAAAACGTGGTGGAGCTGTTCGATCAGCACAAGGGGTCACTATGGAGATTCCCTATGAAATCAAGCGCCTTCAAAAAACAAATGAAAAAGCACGCATCGCAGAAGCTGCCCTAAACCTTATTGAAAACGGTAATACCATCTTATTGGATGCAGGTTCAACAACATATGCATTGGCATTGCTACTGCACAAGAAGAAGAATCTCACTGTCGTTACCCATGACCTCAACATTGCCGCAAAACTAGCTAGTATCCCAAACATCAACCTTATTTGTACCGGTGGTATAGCGCGCGCGAATGTCTTTACGTTACAAGGTACACAAGTGGTCGATTTTATCCGCAATCTAAAGGTAGATAAGTCCTTTATCGGTGGGGACACCATTCACAAAGATGGCACTATTGGAAACGTGAATATTGAAGAGGTACCCATTAAACAAGCGATGATCGCAGCTGCGGCTCAGGTGATTTTGCTCGCGGATGCATCAAAATTCGGGAAAACCAGTTTTGCGAAAGTTGCTGATGTCAAAGAAATGGACATCGTTATCACAGATAGCAGCATAACGCAGGAACTTCTTTCCTGTTGTGAAAATGAAGATATCAATTTAATTATTGCTTAGCTTATTAAAGTAGTCATGAAAAGGAGGTGCATAATAAAAATATAGAAACATATTTCAGAAATATTAAATAAAATCAATTGTTAAAATAAGGAGACTTTAAAGTGAATATTATTGAAGTAATCGGCCAAGTAAGTAATTTCTTTACAGGCTTGGGTGTATCATTACTGCTGCCAATCATCATCACTGTTCTTGGTTTGGTTTTCGGCCAAAAATTCAGTAAAGCTCTTCGCGCTGGGCTCACACTCGGTGCTGGCTTTATTGCATTGAACCTGGTGATTGGTTTGTTAATTGGTCAAATGGTCCCAGTCGTGAATGTAATGGTTGAAAACACTGGATCAAATCTCGATATCTTTGATGTTGGCTGGGGTGTAGCTGGAGCTATTGCCTGGGGTACAAAAGCTGGTTCATTAGTTATTTTTGTATGCCTCCTGACCAATATTATTATGTTAGCACTCAAGCTAACAAAAACCTTGAATGTTGATATTTGGAACTTCTGGAATCAGGCATTCACCGCTTCCGTTGCATACATTGCATCCGGTGGCAACATGGTGTGGGCAATGGCTGCCGCTGCTATCCATACCGTATACGAGTTGTTTGTCGCTGACAAAACCGCGAAACAGGTTCAGGAGTTTTACAACCTGCCTGGCATCAGCATTCCTCATGGTTGGGCAGTAACAAGCGTTCCAATTATCTATGCTACAAACTGGGTTTTGGATCGTATTCCCTTCGTGAAGGACATACATTGGGATGAAGCCAACATTCGTGAAAAATGGGGTGTCTTCGGTGAGCCGTTGTTCTTAGGTGTTTTCTTGGGAATTGGTGTTGGTCTTTTCGGTGGCCTTTGGAAAGATCCAGTAGCGTTATTCACTCTTGGTGTCACCATTGGTACCGCCATGATCTTGATACCAAAGATCATCGGTTTCTTTATGGAAGCCCTCACCCCCATTGCCGAATCTGCTAAAGTTTTCATGGAAAAGAACTTTGCTGGCCGTGAATTCTACATTGGCCTTGATTCCGCCGTTCTGATCGGTCATCCGATCACAGTAGCCGCCGGCATCATCATGATCCCCATCGTTCTTGGCTTGGCATTGATTCTGCCAGGTAACCGGGTGCTGCCATTTGGCGACCTCGCAGCAACCTTCTACTTTGTTTCAATGGTTCCATTCATGTCAAAAGGCAACCTGTTCCGCTCAATAGTTTCTGGAACAGTGATCTTCGCCGTTGTGCTTTGGGCTTGCACTTCCTTCGGTTCATCATTAACCGAAATGGCAGTGTCAATCGGTTACGTAATCCCTGAAGGTGTAGTAGACATCACAGGTTTGTCAGCCGGAAACTGGGTTTCCGCATTATTGTTCCAAATCGGGAAACTGTTTGCCTAATAATTGAAAAAAGGTTTGGCGTTACATAAGCCCAATCTCGTTTATACTAAGAACTGCCGCCGTTTCATGAAAATCAGACGGCGGCAGTAGTATGAAGTCAGGTGATTAATGAAAGTAGCCGTTTATCATAACAATCATGATGTTCGAATTGAAGATCGTCCGATTCCCAAACCAAATCATGGGGAAATATTAGTTAAAACAAAAGCATGCGGTGTTTGTGTTGCGGACACAATGGAATGGTACTTATCTCCACGTGCACCACTAACACTTGGCCATGAACCATCTGGAATTATTGAAAAAATTGGCACAGGAGTCACCCTGTTTAAACGCGGGGACCGTGTTGCCGTGCACCACCATGTACCTTGCTTGATATGCGAGCACTGCCGCCAAGGTAATTTCACTATGTGCTCTTTGTTTAGGAAAACACATATCCATCCCGGTGGTTTTTCCGAATATTTTATTGCCTCTGCAATCCATGCGGAAAGAGACACACACCTTCTTCCTAATCACGTAAGCTTCGAAGAGGGCACATTGATCGAACCTCTGGCGTGCGTTATCCATGCCATAAAAAAAGCGGGTATTCAAGCGGGTGATTCTGTTGCTCTTATTGGAACTGGCGCAATGGGGTTGATGTTCATCCAGAGTTTGCTCTATTGGGGTGTACGTAAATTAATCGTATATGAAATACTTGACTGGCGAATTGAAAAAGCCAAAGATTTTGGTGCACCTACTGTGTTAATTCCTCATGAAGATCCTGATGAGGAAGCGGCTAGATTGCAGGATTTACTTAAATCAAACGGAGCTGATAAAGTGATCATTGCCGCAAAAGATATCAGCGCGATGAACCTTGGTTTGCGCTTGGCAAATAAAGGTGGGACAGTTCTTTTCTTTGCCACACCACACCCAGATAAATTTATCAAAGTTTACCCCTCCGATATATTTTTTAATGAGATCACAATTACATCTACTTATTCGGCAGATCACCTTGACACAAGAATGGCATTGGACCTGATTGCGAGCGGGGATGTTTCAGCAAAAAAACTAATCAGCCACCGCTATCCCCTCAAAAGTCTCTCTGACGCGATTTTACAGACTGCCAGCCGACAACAAAGTTTAAAATGTATTGTGGAATTTGATTAAGGAAACCTTATGACCTATACAATTGATCTGAGCAATCAAGTAGCAATTATCACCGGCGCTGCAAAAGGGATCGGAAAAGCAACCGCAAAACTATTGACGCAGGCTGGTGCACAGGTAGTGATTGATGACATAGTTTCAGTGGAAAAAATCACACCAGTTATCAACGAGATCTCTCAATTTGGGAAAGAACCCTATTACATAAAGAAAGATATTTCTATCGAAGAAAATACAAGAGAAATGGTTAGTGAAGTACTCGACCAATTCTCCCGTGTTGATATCCTGGTAAACAATGCAGGTGTTATTGCTGATTGGGACAAAAGTTACGCTATCCATGTCAAAGGGCTTCACAATTGTTCAGAAGCCGTTAAAGATCCTATGGAAAAACAGGGCGATGGACGCATAATCAATATCACCTCAACATGTGTTTTTTCAGGTGGGACTGGCATCCCACAATATGTTGCAACAAAAGGAGGTGCATATTCTTTAACCCGCTATCTGGCAAAAACCTATGCTCCCTTAGGTATATTAGTTAATGCTGTTATGCCTGCAGTAATTATGAGTGATATGATGATGACACGCTATTCAAGCGAAGAAGAAATGATCGCACATTACACTCCTCAAATGCCAATCAGACGGATTGGTTATCCGGAAGATATAGCAAATATTGTCTTATTTCTTTGCTCAGAATTATCAAGTTTTATCGTTGGCGAAACCATAGTCGCCGATGGAGGAAGATTGCACGTAGGATAAATTATTTATTTAGGAGTCAAAATGGAAAGCATTTCTAAAGAACTTGAGCACCTGACATCTATTACAGCCCTATCCGGCCTTGAAGACAATATGATCCGGGAAATGGTCAAAAGATTAAAACCATTTGCTGATGACATTGAAGTGGATAACATAGGTAACGTAACAGCCACATTCAAAGGGCGTGACAAAAATGAACCAAGCCTGTTGGTTTTCGCTCATATGGATGAATTAGGTTTAATGATCAGCAAGATTGAGAAAAATGGGTTTCTCCGCTTTAATCGTATCGGTGGAGTCCCTGAAAAAACTCTCATGGGCCAATGGTTTGACGTGCATACAATCGACGGCAAGAAATCTGAGATTGGATTTGTGGGAACCTATGCTCACCACCTTACACCACCAGAAGCCAAGCGAACAGTACCTTCACATGAAACCATGTATATTGATATTGGAGCATCCTCTTATGAAGATGTAATAAGCCAAGGAATAAATATCGGAAGCGCTGTAACCTACAAACACACATTCCGGCATTTAACTGATAACCTCATCACCAGTAAAACACTTGACAATCGAATTGGGTGCCTGATGCTAATCGCGCTGGCGGAACATTTAAAAGTAAACCCTCCTGCAGGCAACGTATATATTGTTTCGTCTGTACAGGAAGAGTTTAACATTCGCGGTGTGATGCCTGCCTTCTATCGCCTTGAACCAGACGCCTCTATTTGCCTGGACATTACCATCGCCTGTGATACCCCTGACCTTAACTATAAATATAACCTTGCCCTTGGAAAAGGTCCCGCAATCACCCAGATGAATTTTCATGGGCGGGGAACTCTTGCTGGAATCATCCCCAGCCCACATCTGCGAATGTTCATGGAAAAAACCCTAGATGAAATGAGAATACCTTGGCAGCGAGATATCGTTATTGGCGTGATCACAGATGATGCATTTACGGTAATGGCAGGTACTCAGGGAACTGCAATGGCCCATTTTGCTATTCCAATGCGGTATTCGCACTCACCTATCGAGACAGCGGATATTAACGATATAAAAGCAGGCATAAAAGCTCTCAATGCATTCGTCAGTAAATTTGACCATTCAGTTAACCTTCGCCGCGGACAGGAATAAATGATAGATTCTTGGTTTCAAAAACAATGTTAAAGATTGCTCCGTCTATCGCATCCGGTCCCCTGGCATATCTCGCTGACACGATCAGGACTCTGGAAAACGCAGGCGCAGACATCATTCATTTTGATATTGAGGACGGTAGTTTTGTCCCGGAAATGACAATCGGCACAAAGATAATCAAAGAATTGCGCCCGCTAACCGATCTCCCTTTCGATGTGCATCTCATGACCAGAGAACCAGAATGGTTGATACCCATTCTGGCAAAAATGGGTGCCGATATGGTTTCAATCCATTTTGAAGCTTGCCCGTACCCCCGCCGCACGCTTGGTCTGATCCACAAATCAGGTATGCAAGCTGGTCTAGCATTTAACCCCAAAACACCTCTCCCTACCCTTCAACACTATCTTCCTTTTCTTTCATTCATTTTAATCCTCACTACGGAACCGGAAACCAACGGCTGCACCTATCTTCCAACTATTCTTGAAAAAGTGAGGAGTGGAAAAAAACAAAAGGGGATTGAAGAAGTGCTATGGGAAGTAGATGGAGGAATCACAACTGAAAACATATCTGATGCAATAGCCGTTGGGGCAGACATTGTTGTTTCAGGACGTGGGATATTTTCTGGAGGGGCGATTGAAACGAATATTAGTAAGATGAAGAAGGTGATTGAAAAATAATGGGAAATATAAATTTCAACGATGAGAATATGAATCAGGATGATCTTTCTATTGAAGAACACTTAATCCTAGTTAAAGAAAAGGCAACTTCACGGGAGGAGATCATTCAAAAATTAGGAAGCACGTTGTTTGAAAACGGATATGTAAAGGATACGTACATACAAGCCGTGCTGGATAGAGAAATTGAATATCCAACCGGTTTACAAGCCCGGTTAACCGGTGTCGCCATCCCCCATACTGACACCGAGCACGTCTTAAAACCTGCCGTAGCGATCGCGACTCTCAATAATCCGGTTATTTTCAATGGGATGGGAATGCCAGACACTAAGATTAAAGTTGAAATTATCTTTATGTTGGCAATTCATGATCCAAAATTGGTAGTAAGCACCCTTCGTAAAGTTATCTTCATATTAGAAGATGATGAAGCCCTGAAAAATATGGATCATGCAAAAACAAAGTCAGATATAAAAGGCATCATGATTAACCATATCCGTTCCTTGTCAGAAAAATAACACTGTAGAGAGGAGTTTACAATTTTTCAAAAACCAATATAATAAATCTCAATGCAATTCTAAAAATAAATTCATAGAGGTGACCAATGTATAAGGTAAGAATAGTTGTTGTTTGCGGTTCAGGTGTTGCAATGGCGATGCACGCAGCCTATAAACTTCGCGAGTATCTCGAAAAAGAAAAATTATATGCCCATATTGACGGTTGTGGAAACAACGAACTACCAGGAAAAATTAATGCCTATGATATAGTAGTTAGTAATGCTCAGGTTACTGTTAAAACTGACAAACCTATCTTCAGCGCAATCCCATTGATCACGGGTGTTGGTGAAAAAGAATTAGTGGAAAAGATTATTGTCAAGGTAAGAGAAATTCAGGAAGAAAAAAATAACGATTAACCTTTTTCCATTTTTCTTTTTAAATAGTTGACAATATTTTAAAATCACATATAATCTAATTCGACTGCGGGCGTAGTTCAATTGGTAGAACATTTCCTTGCCAAGGAAAAGGTTACGAGTTCGAGCCTCGTCGCCCGCTCTGAAAATGCCGCAAGGCATTTTTTTTCCATTCAACAAGATATTTGACAAAGAGTTTAACGCCTTTTATAATATCTATCATCTTATGGCGACGTGGCCAAGTGGGAAGGCATGGGTCTGCAAAACCCTGATCACGGGTTCAAATCCCGTCGTCGCCTCTTATAGAGATAGGATTAAAACCTATCTCTTTTTTCTTACCGAAAATGCTAATTGCCTTGCCTTCCGATCAACCCGTTCGTTATACTTATGACCCGCGTGAGCTTTAACCCACCGCCACTCAATGCTGTGCCTCTCATTTTCCTTAGATAATTCTTTCCATAAATCTACGTTGGCAAGCTTTCCTCCCTTTCGCTTCCAATTACGAGATTTCCAGTTTTCCATCCATTCCATAACTCCTTTTTTCAAATACTGGGAGTCTGTATAGAGGATAATCGGATTTCTAGCTGCAATGCTTTTCAATGCCTCGATCGCCGCTTTCAATTCCATGCGGTTATTTGTGGATGCCGCCGCAGAACCACACAGCATTTTTTCTTCACCGCCCATGATTATCAAAGCTGCCCAACCGCCTGGTCCCGGATTCGAATCACAGCTTCCGTCTGTATAAATGATAATTGGCTCGATTGTCATTTCCTTCTCCATCGTATTATTCAAGCATCCTGATGATAACTTCCGCGTCCGATAAAATGGTTTGGATGTCCTCTGATCGCATCGTATATTGGGTCAACTGCCAACCAACATCTTCCAATACTTTTTTTATCACATACCATGCCTTATAGGAAGGCTCTGCCTGCGCATATGGTAGATATTGCAAACTATCCTTCCAAACAGGATAAATTTCTGCTTCAACGTCCATTCGTTCGATCACCTCAGCAGACAATGGGAATGTACCCGTTTTCTCCACGAACAACGCCTGGTTCTCAGGTGCCAACATCCATTTAATAAATTCCCATGCAGCAATTGACCGCCCTTCATTCTCTGTGGTAATCGCGTATGACAAACCTTTAACCATAACAATTGGTTTTCCGAAAGCAGAAGGATACGGAACAAGCATCCAAGTATCATTATTTTCACTATCATCATCGAAATTAATTTGTTTGATAATGTCTTCCATTTGTCCACTGTAAAAAATGGCCATCCTGTTTGAAAAATAAGAATAGGGTTCTGAAATCCGGCCGGTCCATGCACAGTCATCCATATATAGATCATAAAGAAAGGTAAAAGCGTTTATATTCTCAGGCTGCGTGAAAATCGGTTGGGAACGTGAATTGATCAAATCTCCACCACCAAAAACTCGCAGCCAGGATAAAAGGGATAAGCTCTCACTATTAAATATCCAACCACCTGTGCCGTTGTTTTCTGCGATCGTGTCATAAAGGTTGCTTTTTGCAGCCGCACAAGCTTGCTCTGAAAATGCATCGATAGTCCCGGGAAAATCTTCAAAGCCCAATTCATTTCCCCAGGTTTGATTATAAAAAAGAAATTGTCCGCTCTGGTATGCTGGAACCCCTAATCTTTTTTCATCAAGCACATCAATATTCCAGAAAGCCGGAAAGATTTCCGGCAAGGCCACTTCTGTGGAACCCTCACTATCTAATCTGATAAACAAATCCATCTCTTTTATTGGGTACCCTTCAGAATACCAGGTACGCAGACTCTGGCTGGTGGAAACAATTAGATCTGGTATTTGCTCTTTATTTAAAAATGCTTCTGTGAGATCTTCTACAAACACATCCGTGTCAGCATGGGAAATGCTATTTATCGTAATTGACCAGGCATTTTCTTGGTTAAAATTGTCAACTAACTCCTCAACCATTTCTGCAGTCTCACCTGCCCAAGGGTGCCAAAATTCTAGCTTTAACCCATGCGGAATCTTTTCACTTAGCAAATCGACATTACTATCTTCTTGAATTTCTTCACCATTGATCTGATCTAGAGATGCCTGGTTGTCAGAACAAGTAGGTGAAGGAGTGTTGGAAATATTTTCTCCAACTGGTTGGCAAGAACCAATTAAAAGAGCGCAAACAACAAACAATATTTTTGAAATCACAAACGTTGGTTTCATTTTTATAATAATACCAACAAAAATACTTATCGGACTCATAATACACAGAATGATGCAACCCAAAACATCCATCACCCCGAGCCCAAGTATTCTGTTGGGATGTGAGAGATACACCGGATGGAGCAATTCTTATTATTCAATGATTATTCTCAGTAAATTGACATTCCATCACAATTTTTGTATAATCGACACAAATTGATCCTGGAGTAGTATATTCGCTCACAACTGACAGAGAAGGGCAGCAGCAAGCTGAAAATGCCTTCAGATATGTCGGATAGAAGTCGCCAGGTGGTTTTTGCCGAAGAAATCAATCAGCGAAAGTAGACCGGCACGGGTTTGCCCGTTATCGCAGCACCGTTCGAACGGTATGAGTGTGCTAGTTTTTAATTAGCGAAACGAGGTGGTACCGCGGGTGGCAAAGCCTTCCGTCCTCTTAGTCGGAAGGTTAATTTATTTAATGGGAGAGTAAATGGGAAACAATTCATTACCAAAAGCATACGATTTTAAAAACACTGAAAAACGTTTATATTCCTGGTGGGAAAATAGCGGGTTTTTCCAACCCGAAAATGACCCAAATATGCCGGATTTTGATCCCACGAAAAAACCATTTGTGATTTCCATCCCTCCACCCAACATCACTGGCAGCCTGCACCTAGGTCACGCGATGTTTGTTTCACTTGAAGATCTGATGATTCGCTATCATAGAATGCTGGGTGAGCCCGCTCTCTGGGTACCTGGCAGCGATCACGCAGGTATCGCCACACAACTTCAAATTGAAAAAGCATTAGAAAAAGAGGGCAAACTCCGCGAAGATATCGGTCGCAAAGCATTCATCGAACGCACCTGGGCATGGCGGGAAAGATACGGAGGTATCATCACCGAACAAATCCGCCGACTGGGTGCCTCCTGCGATTGGTCGCGTGAACGTTTCACCCTTGATGAAGGTCTTTCTCGCGCTGTTCGTGAAGCATTCGTAACCCTGTTCGAAAAAGGACTCATTTACCGTGGTCCCCGCTTGATCAATTGGTCACCCAATCTGCGTACTGCAGTATCTGACCTCGAAGTTGAATATTCACAGGAGCCGGGAACTTTATATTTCTTTAAATACCGTTTAGCAGAAGACCCAACCCAATATCTTCCTGTCGCAACCACGAGACCGGAAACAATTCTCGGTGATACCGCAGTGGCAGTGCACCCTGAAGATGAACGCTACCAGAAATTTATTGGTAAAAAAGTTTTGGTACCCATCATGGATCGTGAAATACCAGTTATCACTGATGAATACGTAGATCGTGAATTCGGTGGCGGCGCACTTAAAGTTACCCCAGCGCATGATCCTCATGACTACGAGATCGCAGAACGGCATAATTTAGAGTTGATTAATATTCTCAACCGCGATGTGACCATCAACAACAACGGTGGTATTTATGAAGGATTAGACCGCCTTGATTGCCGGAAAAAACTCTGGGCTGACATGAAGGAAGCGGGCTTAGTTATTAAAGAAGAAGATTACACATTAAACGTCCCCCGTTCCCAACGCGGCGGCGAGATCATTGAACCGATGATCAGTGAGCAGTGGTTCGTTAAAATCAAACCAATCGCTGAGCCAGCCTTAAATGCTGTGCGTGATGGAACGATTAAGATCGTCCCCGAATATTTCACCAAGGTCTACTACAACTGGATGGAAAACATTCGTGACTGGTGCATCAGCCGCCAATTATGGTGGGGGCACCGCATCCCTGTGTGGTATTGTGATGATTGTCACGAGATGACCGTAAAACGTGAAGACCCAACTGAATGCCAGCACTGCGGGAACAAGAATATCCACCAGGATGAAGATGTATTAGACACCTGGTTCTCATCCGGATTATGGCCATTCTCAACACTTGGCTGGCCTGATCAGACACCCGACTTAGAATACTTCTACCCAACATCAGTGATGGAAACCGGCTATGATATCCTGTTCTTCTGGGTTGCTCGCATGGTGATGAGCGGGTTCGAATTCACCGATGAAGCGCCTTTCCATACAATTTATCTCCATGGGCTTATCCGCGATGAACACGGCCAAAAGATGAGCAAAACTAAAGGCAATGTTGTCGATCCACTCATCGTTATGGATGAATTTGGCACAGACGCTCTGCGCTTTACGTTGCTGGTCGGATCCACTCCCGGAAAAGACATGAATCTCAGTGTTAAGAAAGTGGAAGCAAACCGCAACTTTGCCAATAAGATCTGGAACGCTGGCCGCTTTGTTATCAGCGCCATCGAGAAAGCGCCAGATGAACCAAATGCGGATCCCCAATGGACGCCTGCTGATGAATATATCCATGCAAGAATGCGGAAAATTGTACGAGATGTTAATCGATTGTTTGAAAGTTATCAATTCGGGGAAGCCGGCCGTCAAATTTATGAATTTCTCTGGGGAGAATTCGCGGATTGGTATATTGAAAGCGCAAAATTGCAGTTATCCCAGGGGGGAGATCGTGCTTTCTACACCGCCTGGACTCTTATGCGGGTGCTGGATAAATGCCTCCGCCTCCTGCATCCCTTTACCCCGTATGTAACAGAAGAATTATGGGGACATCTAAAAACAAGTGCCAATTCAAAGGGAAATGCGTATGAAGCAGAAAACGGGTGGGCTAAAGCCCTCATCATCGCCCAATGGCCGGGTTCAAAAAAAGAAGAAAGTTGGGAAAAAGATGCTGTTAGTACATTCATTTCCGGTACCATCGAACACACTCGTGCATTCCGCTCATTAAAAACAGATCTCAATATTCCAGTTAATCAAAAAGTGGGTGGAACGATCATCGCAGATAAAGAAACGCTTCCATTAATTCTCACGCAAAAAGATTTCATAACCTCTCTTGCCAAGGTTAAAGACATGGAAATCCTGGGTGTAATTCCAGATGCAGAGGAATACAAGAATTACAGTTCCACTAGCATTCCATCCACAGGATCAATCGTCTTTCTGAAAACCGAGGAGATTTTTTCCCAGGAAGAAATGCGAGAAAAGCTATTAAAGGAGTATGAAATTACAAATGGTCACATAAAGCGCCTGGAAGGGTTATTGGCATCCGATTTCGCCAAGAAAGCACCTCCGCAGGTTGTGGAAAAAGAACGCATAAAATTAGATACGTATAAACAAACTGCGCGTAAGATCAAAGACCAATTAGATGCGCTTCATTAGATATAACCCGTCATAATTCGAGGACCTTCTATTAAAAAAACAAAGCTGGCAAATTTATGCCAGCTTTTTCTATACCTTTTCTATTAAGAATCAACAGGATAGAATTTGAGTATTATTTATTCTTCAAAATACTTAGCCGGGTTTCCTTTGACCATCAGGATTTCCCCGAATATCATGCGATGATAATCTTTCAAGGCATACTGTTTTTCGATGCGCTCATCTAAAAACTGTTTTGGTTTAAAATCATGAAAATAGATTTTTTTACACTCAATGGAGAGATCAGCCTCCTTATAAGCAGGTGCATCTATCTTCTCCGACGCAGTTGGCGTTATTCCTGCCTCACTGATCTTGTCTCCATCTCTACCTGATTTTGTACCCAGAAGATTTAAGGCCTCTCGATATTCCTTTGGAAAACCGCATAATGTAAAAGTTGGATATGTATTCACAAATCGATATGTATACCGCGTTGGCCTGACAACAACCATCGCGATCGGCAAATTCCACATATTCCCAATGCTTCCCCATGCAACAGTCATGGCGTTATAGTTTCCCTTCACAAAATCACCACTCGTCAGTAGAAACCAATTTGTATCCCAGATGGTAAAAGGACTGATCTTCATTTTCCTTATCGGTATCTCTTGAAATAATTGATTCATGCTTTTCTCACCTCTCCAATGCCGACTTTTCATTTATTACCGCATCCAGGTTAATTGGCCCATAAACGTGCGGAAACATTTCCAGCCCGCCTTCAAGATTTTCGTATTTTACAGGAGATAACAAAATTTCAGGGTCGATCTCTAGAATCACAACATCGTGTTTCCCCTCGAACCAATTTAATAAAACATCTTCGATCTGTTCAAATAAACAGCAGTGGATAAAGCCATCAACAGACAGCGTATCCCCTTCATATAACGCATTATGCTTCGCTTCCTGCCACGTCGATTGTTCGGTAATATGAAATATTTTCATAAGTCAGGAAAGTTGGATTGTTACGAGAACTGAACTGCCGAATTGATTTGTTTCAGGCAAGTTTTCATCAACACCCTCCCCATTATCTAATTCTTTTCCCGTAAGGCTTCCTCCCGCAAGAGACCTGACAAAAATCTGCCATTCTTTTTTTATCTTATCTGTTTCTTCTATTACCTCCGCCCATCCTTGATACTTCTTCCCATCAAGGACCAACTTTACTGGCGCACCGTCATTAATATTCTTCCACCAGTCTTTTCCTTTTTCACAAAGCGCCTGGATCACATTATCCTTTCGAAGATAACGGATTGGTTGACAAGCAACCCTGCCAGATTGCCGTGAAGTAAATTCAATCAATGCGGTTTTGTTGCCAATGAACATGTGAAATGGACTCTTAAGGATCATTCTTACCAAGTAATCAGAAATCGGTTTAAGTGGTTTCTTTTCAACCATTTAATCACCTTTTGACTATTTTATATTGTATACAACACGACTTTCATCAAAGTTGTTTAGTTAATTCAAAAATCAGGAAACCAATGCCAAGAATTTAAGCATAAGTCCAAGTGGATCTGGATCAACGTTTGGGGTAATCAAATTCATTCCATGCCCATTTGAGAAAATCACATCTGAAGAATATGAGTAAGGTGTATAGTTGTTTTCTGTGATATTACCGCACACACTTGCTGATTCAAGGTCTGATTCTGCATACAAACACCACACAGGCACAGGATTACTTGCCGCACCTAATTCCTTCACCATTTCACCAAAATTGACCATCAAATAGTTACCTGGTGAAAAAGAAAGGGCTCCCTTGCATGATTCCGTGTGTACTTGATTCAAATATACACATCCATCGGCGGCTCCATCTGAACCAATACTCGCCCCAATCATAATGATATTATCTTTGTCAATACCATCCAGCTCATACGCATATTCAACTGCTGCTTGGACATCAACATACCACTTATCCCGTTCAAAACTTTTACAACCATTTTCACAATTACGAAATGTGAATGAAAACACATTATAGGATTTCTCAGGATCAATATCAGGAAACCAGGAAGAATCCAACCAGGGTGTATTCTCAGTACTCTTACTGTTTCCTCCCATTCCGCGGTTCTGCAGCCAATATGCGATTTCTACCCAATCATTCTGATCACCTGGCGCCCAGTGCATTAAGATGACTAGTGGCGCGGAAATTGATCCGGCAGGATAGTAAACACCATTTAGCTCGATGCCATCGCTTGTGGTAAATTTCATTTTTTGTGGTTCTGAAGAAAGCGCGGCTGCCGCCTCTTCAACTGGCGAAACGCTTTCATCTGTTTCCGGTGCGATTTCAGGTACTTTCTCTTCAGAAGACTTTTGATTTTCTTCATTCGTTTCTGCAGGTGGTGCCTCACCGCATGCCGCCAAAAACATTAACCCTGCGATTATCAAAAACAACACAATCTCTCGCATATTTTTCTTAATCATCTTAATATCCTTAATTTATTCCCTCATCCTTATTGTAGCAATTATTGGTATAAAAAAAGCAGCTTTTAAGCTGCTTTCGAATTGTATACTTTCTGTTATTATTTCTTCTTTTTTAGTAATCGCGATCCAATGAATAATAGAACAGCGGATCCTGTTACAAACAATACGATATTCTGGTAAGTATTAATGTATTCTGCGATCAGAGGCCATTGTTCTCCTAGCAATTTACCTCCTAACGCGAGCAGAAAACTCCACAGGGCTGTGCCGAGAATTGTAAAGAAGCTGAACTTGGTTATATCCATGCTAGCTATACCCGCGGGAATCGAGATCAAGCTCCGAACGATCGGAACCATTCGTGAGAAAAATATCACCCAATCATCATATTTATCAAACCATTCCAGAGAACGATCCAAATCATTTATGGATAAAAGTGCGTAACGGCCAAATTTTTCCATGAGTACTCGTACCCTCGGTTCTCCCAACCACTTCCCTAATCCATAGAACAGAAAAGCGCCCGTAAGAGAACCCAACATTCCAATAACTGTTATCCAGAAAATAGAAAATCGCCCTGTCAAAGTTAAACTACCCGCCAAAGGCAATACCACCTCAGATGGGATAGGTGGAAATACATTTTCAAGGAACATGACCAGGTAAAGCCCAACATACCCCATTGAACTGATAATTTGCTCTACCCAGATCTTAATTGCATTCAGTAAATCGCCAAGTTGCATTTTTACTCCCTTGTTTTATTCTTTTATTTTTATTCGCGCCTGCGCAATGATACCAACAATTGTCAATCCCATCAATATTACTGCGCTGATCGGCATGCTTAACGGAAGATTCTGCGTGATCACAACTGCTCCACTCGCCGAAGTCAGTAATATTAACGCCCAATCGTACATAGAACCAGCCATCACAGCGCCAAGTAATGCACCTGCCGCGATTGCCAGCCATTGGTATTCACCCACATTCAGTGTGATTGTTTGCAAAAGGTAATAGGCAATATAACCGCCCGCAGCCAACCCTGCTAATCCAACAGCAAATTTTTGCAGCAGAACAGCCAGCAGCGCACCTAAAAGACCCGCGATCAACGAGACCGCTAATATGACAGTTTCTGTTTGCCCGGGAAGGATCTGTGGTATATAGGTTAATCCCACCAAAAAACCCACTAGAGCCACGAAAAGCCAGAATAGTTTTCTACCCAGAAACAGTAATAATATCCCAGCAGCTAGATACATAATATCCATTACATACTCCACGTTTTCAATATAAATTTTCACTAATTATATTGGATAATGTTATGAAATAAAAAAAAAGGGGGGGCAGTTGAACTGTCCCTTTAAAACCTAACGAATCATTTAGTATGGAAAAAAGATCGGACTAACATTAAAGCGCCTGCAAAAATCAGGATCATTGGGAACACAGGGAGCCCAAATCGTGCTAGCCCAAATCCACTGATACCTAATACAAGCTCGAAGAACAGAAAACCTACCGCAAATATACTGAGACCAATTTTCGTCAACCCCAATCCAGAAGCGGCTATCGTATCACGTTTCTTTAAATTGCCATATACCATCTGACTTAAACCAATCGAAGTTGGGGCGACCAGTGCCCAAATATATGCCCAACTTGCCCAAAATCCAGTTATGGTTTGCATTAAGAATACAAAGCCCAGCATACTCAGGATGCCGCCCAATATTGAAAGCCCCTCACCACTGCTGTTTTCAGAGGATAATGCGGAAAGAAAAACCAAAGCACCTGGAACAATAAAAATGAATGGCCATAGAAAATCACCAAATGGAATATTCAATAACCGTCCCGCTAGAAGAATAACTCCCATAAATAGCAACCCGGCGCCAAAAAGCATAGGACCTCGATCAGAGGTGTTGTGTGTTTTCGGGTGACTATCTTTTGGTGATGTGCTATTTTTTTTCTCTTGTATCGGTTTATTTAAAGATTGCGTTTTTTGACTGGGTGATTCCTTCTTTAGTGGTGCCGCTTGGGCTTGTTTCTTTGGTTTTTTTTCAACAACCAGTTCCTTTTTTTCAATTGGTGCGGCTTGTTTTTCTT
>Ga0255374_10011_pt1 | contig 26930 bp, 27 predicted proteins | sample ANMaggSeSYBR01H4_FD_182088 | JGI IMG/M metagenome (GOLD analysis project Ga0255374, IMG submission 182088) | Sediment cell enrichment communities from methane seep in Santa Monica Basin, California, United Staets - ANME aggregate JGI... | ecosystem: Environmental > Aquatic > Marine > Cold seeps >... | reverse complement strand
AAATATTCAAAGAGAAGACCTAAATCCACTTGAAGAATCATACTCATTCAAACAGCTTAACCAAGAATTTGGATTAACACAGGTCCAAATTGCAAAGAAAGTCGGACTAAATAGAGTAACCGTTGCAAACAAGATGAGATTGGACAAATTACCTGACAAGATAAAAGAGTTGATTCTAAACGAATCTCTCTCAGAGGGACACGCTAGAGCTCTTCTTAGTATCAGAGATGAGACTTCAATAGTAGCTGCAGCAGACATCATCATCAAGAGAGGACTCAGTGTTCGACAGACAGAAGCTCTTGTACGAAAAATGATTAGGGGTTGTATTACACCATGTTCCCTTATTGAGTCTGCAAGACCAATAAGTTTTTTGGGATCTACGAACATTCTTGGTTGGTATGGGTTAGGAACGATTCTATCTACACTAAAGTCTTCCACATATTGTCTTGCCATCTTCCCAGTTGGAGTACTGGTATCAATTAGTGCAGAGAGTCCCTTTCCTAGTCTTCTTGTTTTTTCTGCCATTAGTTTTATATTAAAAAATTATTCAAAAACGTTTTATAAACTCTTTAGCTAAATCTTTGTATGCTTGTGCTCCTGTAGAAGTGTCGTCATATTCAAATATTGTTTGTCCAAAGGATGGGGCTTCTGAGAGTCTTACATTACGAGGTACTACAGTTTTAAAAGCTTTCTCATTAAAATATTTCCTTACATCTTCCACAACGTTTGTAGAGAGTCTTGTTCTGCTATCAAACATGGTTAGAATGACTCCACCTATGGTGAGTGTAGGGTTGATACCTTTAATAAGTTTTGTAGTCTCTATTAGCTGTCCTAGCCCTTCTAATGCGAAGTATTCGCACTGTATAGGGATGATGAGATCGTCTGCAGCAGTAAGGGCGTTAATTGTGAGTAAGCCAAGTGATGGAGGGCAATCAATTAGGACATAGTCGATATCTTCTTTGAATTCTGAGAGAGCATTTTTGAGAAGTGTTTCTCTAGCCAATATATTGACCATTTCTATTTCAGCACCTGCCAAAGAGAGGTGTGAGGGTACTAAAAAGAGGTTGGGATTGTTTGTGGTTACAAAGACTTTTGATATGGGTGTTTGGTTGATGAGGACATCATAGATGCTCTTGTATGGGACCTCTTCAGTATTGTTCCAGCTTTTCTTGTCAAATTGTCTTGTAAAGCCGAGTCCAGAGGAGAGATTTGCCTGTGGATCAAGGTCTATGACGAGTACTTTCTTCCCCTTGTCTGCAAGACTTGCACCAAGATTAAGTACTGTTGTAGTCTTTCCAACTCCACCTTTTTGATTAGCTATTACGAATATTCTCATTGTTCAAATCTATCATGTTTCACAGACAGTGTCTAGAGGTTTTTGTACTCTTGGTGCGTGACTATCCTAAACTCTGAGAGTGGTAAGTAAACTATCCATGCTTTCCCTTTGATCCTATCTTGGGTTATTGGTCCAAATGTTCTTGAGTCAGAACTGTGTGGTCTATTATCTCCGCATACGAAGTATTCTCCTTCTCCAACTGCAATGGTTTGTCCTTCTGTAATGTATTCTCCACCACTGGTGTAGACAGTGTCGGCTAAGTAGGGGCTTTCGTTTAATTGGTCTCCGTTTATATATATTTTGCCATCTTTGATGGAAACGCTGTCTCCAGGTATTCCGATGATTCGTTTTATGAAGTCTTGTGTGTCAGAGTATTTAAATATTATGACATCTCCTCTTTGTGGGTCGGAGAATCGATATTGTACTTTATTTGCCATTAGATATTCTCCGTTTTGGTATGTAGGATGCATGGAGTTTCCTAATACTTCGTGTGGGGTCATGATGAAGAGGTAGAGGACTACTGCGATGACGAGTGCAATTACGACTGTTTCTACAAAGGAGTAAATGAAGCTTCCGATTGATCCTAGTATACTTATTGTTTCTTCTGTTCCGGTTTTAGGATCCTTTTTCGATACTTCGTACATGTTTGGGCAATTAATGTTAATGATGATATTGTAGCATGAATGGGATAGTATGAAAAACTTTTTAACTTTGGTACCGCTACGGGGAATCGAACCCCGGTTTACAGGATGAAAACCTGTTGTCCTGAACCACTAGACGATAGCGGCATACCTCTGCATTTTACTATATTTACTACTACTTTTTCAACCTTTTTAGATACTGCTGTTCCTCTTGTAGAGAAGCTCTTCTATATTGACCGAGCTTTCTATCAAAGACATACCTACGTTTACACTTACATTCTACCAAATCACTATTCTCTGTTAATATTCCAACTCTATTTGCCTTGTCTAGGGGGTATGTACAACCAACACAAAGTTTCCTTTGTAGAAGGACCTCTTGGAAGGGCTTTGCTATTATTTTAAGCATTATTTTTTTATTAAATATATATTGGTGCCGAAGACAGGAGTTGAACCTGCACAGGGTATTCCCCTACATGCTCCTAAGGCATGCGTGTCTGCCAATTCCACCACTTCGGCATGGAATGTGATATTCTACTAGAGATTAAGGAAATATTAAAGGGTTATGATTTTTCTATGCCATCAAAGATTTTCCCATATACTTTCACTAGACCCATTTCAGTATGGTTGGCATTTGTTAGAACTTTTTCTTGAGTAAGAGATTCTTTTGCAATATCTTCTCTCAATTGTGAGAAAGGTAGTCGTTTTTTCATAGGTTTTATACCTGTAGTGTCTACTTCTTGGAGTACATCTACTGATTCTAGAATAGTTTTCATCTGTGGAGTAAATTTCTCTAGTTCTTTTTTACTAAGTTTGATTCTTGAGAGTTTTGCTATATGTTTTAGAAAGGTGGTGTTTATTTTCATTCTAATTCCTTCATCAAAATTGATCTAGCTTCATTTGGGTCTGCACTACCCTGAGTTTTTTGCATAACCTGTCCTATTAAGAATCCTACAGAGGCATTGTTTCCATCTTTAAAGTCTTTTACAGCCTTTTCATTCTGAGATATTACATCCTTGACGATGTCTGTAAGGTTTCCTGCACTCTTCTCGGATTGTTTTCTAAAGTTGTCGAGTAAATCACTTAGGTTTTTGTTATTGTTTAAAGATTCTTTCAGTAATTCTTCCGCTTTATTCTTAGTAATCTCTTTACTATGTAATGCTAGATTCCATTGTACTAGGTCAGCAATATCAAGGTTCGCTTTGGATATTGATATGTCTTTTTCGTTTAACCAAGCGAAGAGGGTACCTGTAATACAGTTCGAGGCTAGTTTTGCGCTAGTTGGAGTATCCTTAAGGTGTTTGTCGAGTCCAATGAAGAGGTTGTCGTAGAATATTGCAACATCTCTGTCTGTACTGAGTACATTTGCATCATATTCAGAGAGCATATGTTTATTCATGTATCTGTTAATTCTTTCGTGTGGTAATTCTACTATCTCAGAAGAGATTTCCTCTATATTTTCTTTTGAGGTTTCGATAATGGGGATATCTGGTTCTGCCATATATCTGTAGTCGTCTGAAGTTTCTTTGCTTCTCTGGAATTCTGTCATGTTTTTGTTTGCGTTCCAACCTCTAGTTTGTTGTATGATTTCTTTATTAGTTTCTAACGCTTCAATTAGTCGGTTTACTTCATAGTTTATAGATTTTTCTACGGCTGTAATGGATCCTATATTTTTAATTTCTATCTTTGCATTGAGTTTGTACTTGCCTATTGGAACTATTTCTTCCCCCTTTTGTTCCCACATACCTTTTTTCTGTACGGAGATGTTTGGTTCGCATCTCATTTGACCTTTTTCCATATCGGCATCAGAGATGTTTAGGTATCTAGCTATTTGTCTAATTCTTGTAGCGTATTCTTTTGCTTGTTCTCCAGATCGGATACATGGTTTGGTTACAATCTCAATTAGTGGTACTCCTGATTTGTTGTAGTCAATTAGGGAGTATTCTTTATTTGTATCAGTTTCAATGTGGTGTGTTGATTTAGCAACGTCTTCTTCTTGGTGTATCCTTTCTATCTCTACAGTAGAATTAGAGAGTTCTACATGTCCATTTGAGCATATTGGTTTCTTGTACTGACTTATTTGATATCCTTTGGGTAGGTCAGGGTAGAAGTAGTGTTTCCTGTCGAAGTGTATTTCTGGTGCAATGTCGCAGTTTGTAGCAAGTCCCATGAGTATACAGAGTTCAAGGGCTCGTTTGTTTGGTACTGGTAGTGCTCCTGGTAGTCCTAGGCATACTGGGCATACGTGTGTGTTAGGTTCTTTCTGGAAGTATCCTGTAGGGCAAGTACAGAACATTTTTGAGTTTGTTTTTGTCTGAATGTGTATTTCTAGACCAACTATTACATCGTATTTACTGTTTTCCATGTTTGAATATTAGCAAGAAATATATATTTCTACAAGATTTTTAATATACTTTAATATCTTTCTGTGTCTCTCCGAATACTGGTAATTGTGCTTCTGGAATCTCTATTCCCATATTTTCGTCTTCTTTGAGTTGGTAGTGTGTTCCTCTTCCTCTTCCTTTTTGTACTACATAATCTTTTTCCATTAGGTCTTGTAAGTCTCTAAAGACTGTCATGAAGGATACTCCCATCATGTCTGTTAGTTCTTTTCTTGAAGCTTTCTTGTTTGTAGTAAGGTAGTCAACTATTTTCATTTGTCTGGAGTTTAATTCTTCTGTCATTTTAGGGTATTTAAGTATCTTGGTTTTGTATATTTCGCTAAATTCTCTTGTAGTTTCAATTGTAGTAAGGGATGTGGTGTAGAGGAAGGCTTCTATGAATGTAGTTAGGTCAGTTTTACCTTTGGATATTTTGAATGCAGATTTAAGGTCTTCGCTTATGAAGTTAATGGCTTTTGAGAAGGGTAGTATAATGTTGGGGTTGTATCCATATTCTTTGGTAAGTAGTTCTAGTACGAGAATAGACGTCATTTGGTTGCCTGCAAAGAAGGGTGCTTTTTCTATGAATTCGTACATTAGTATGGCCAGTTGTATTAGTTTGTGAGTATTGTCTTCACTGTTGGTTATCCATCTAAAGAGTTCATTGAAGTGGTTCTCCATATTGGTACTTGGGTAGTAGTCTCTTAGTGTGTACCAGGTGTCGTAGAGATCGTTTGGTTTTTCAGAGAAGTCTTTTAGTCTTCCTTGATCCCAGTCGTCGTTCCATCCTTTAGTGAGTATTTTGTTTAGGTGTATGGCGAGTTCCATGCTTGGTTTTAGTGCTGTAGTACCACTGTATTTCCTTATGTAATCTCTTGCGTTTTTGAAGCTGTTAAATACTTTTTTCTTACTTCTTCCTGTTGTGTGTTCTTGTCCTCTTAATATCTTTAGTGCACTGTTGTATCCAATTGGGTATGCTACTAGTTGTGCTACGTTGTCTATTTCTTCTGCGTAGAGTTTTTCTATGAGGGGCTTTTTTAGAGTTTTTGGTAGTTCTGTGTGGTTTAGTTCTGATATTGCTAGTTCATATTTGAGTATGTACTTGAGCATTAGGTTTGTTAGTGTGTATTTTGGTGTTTTCATATTTTCTATATTCAAAGCTGATGGATGGAGTTGAACCATCGACCTCTCCCTTACGAAGGGAATGCTCTAGCCAACTGAGCTACATCAGCCAAGTAACAGTATTGTAACATATGAGGGGTTAGGATTCTAGAGTGTTTTGACACTTTTAGTGGAATTGTTAATTTGTTGTTAATTGGAGCGAGAGACGGGATTCGAACCCGCGACCTTCTGCTTGGGAAGCAGACATTCTAGCCAACTGAACTACTCTCGCATAGGATATTTTAACTGTTTTCTATTAAGAAATCTATCAGTTGTGTAAAGTTAATACCAATAGCGTCAGCTTCCTGTGGAAGTAAAGAGGTAGAAGTCATTCCAGGTAGAGTATTGGTTTCTAAATAGTAAATCGTATCTCCCTTCACCAAGAAATCAGATCTTGAATATAGGTTACAACCAAGTAACTTATGAATATCTATTGCTAGTTGAGAGATTTGATCTGCTATTTCTTTTGAAATGTGTTCAGGGGGTGTAATTTCAACAGAGCCACCTTTTGTATACTTGGCTTTGTAGTCAAAGAAGGTCGAACTCTGAGGAATTATCTCTATAGCTGGTAATTTTATAAATTCCCCATCTTTTTCCTCTAAACAACCACAACTTAATTCAATATCGTAATCTATAAGAGGTTGTACAACAAAGTCGGCGTCTTTATCAAAAGAATCAGAAAGTTGTTTCTTGATGTTTTCGAGATTTTTCTTACTTTTTACTAAACATACTCCAACACTAGAACCTTTTGCGTTTGGTTTAATACATACTCTCTCTGTATATTTGTAATTAGATATTAAATCCCTTAGTTTATAAATCTTGATATTGGGAATTATGAAGTTCTTTCCTCCAAGGACATTATCTACAACTAAACTTGATCTATATTTATCCATGCAAAGTCCGGAAGATATGGAATCACAGCCAGTAAAAGGAATCTTTAAAAATTGTAATATACTTTGTAATGTACCATCTTCTCCAAATTCACCATGTAATCCAATGATATTGGTATGCATCTCTTTGAGCTTGAGTATTTCATCGAAAAGAGAATAGAGCTTACCGTTATCTGGTATATCTATACTTCCAAAACTCTTTGGTTTGAAAAGCAGAGCTTTGCCGTCTTTGGAAATATAGAAGATGTATGGTGTATATTTCCCCTTATCAATATGTTTTAGGAAAGATTTCGCAGTATTGAGAGACACTTCATACTCAGAAGAAGGTCCACCACAGAATATTGAGATCTTCTTTTTCATAAATATCTATTTAGACCAAAGAAGTCTTTACCATATCCCAATCCCCACTTAGTTGTGTACCAAGTCTCTTAGCAACATCTGCTGTAACAGAACCATCGCTCTTAAACTCATCGATTACCTCATTTACTAACTTCTTGTAGATATCTAAATCTATCTTCTCTCCTGCAGCTTTAAGTACTACAAGTCTCTTCTGTACCTCTGCCTTAATATTGTTGTACTCTGCAGTTGCTTTCTCACCCATCTCTACTGCAAACTTCTTTATATCCTCTCTTGTCTCTACTCCAGACTTAGGAGCAAGTAGTACACCAGCAATTGCGCCAGCAGCTACACCAAATACTAAACCAGAGAAAAATGATCTTATACTATTATCCATATTAAAAATATTCTTAATTTATCTATATGATATATAGTAGCATAGGTAAGAGATATGTGAAAGACTAGTCTCTGCTCATTTTGATGACAAGGTATGTGACTACGATGAGTAATGTAGGAGTAAGTGTTGCAAAAAGGATGGTAAGGAAGCCAATGTCCGAATTGTTTTCCTCAATATCTAACTCTTCAGAGAGCTTAGTAGTCTCTTCTAGCTCTACTTCTTCTTGGACGGTAGGTTGTGGGGTTGTATCTTCTTGTGCATGGAGTGGGGTAATGAATACTCCTAGCATTAGGGCACAAAGTAATATGAGTTGCTTCATATCAATATGTTAGCATAGTAGAGATTAGTTTTAAACATTCATACCATTAGCTGCCATGATACCCGTAACTGCAGCCCCCGTTATAGAACCTGATACTCCTGCTCCATCTCCTGCTACATGCAGATTCTTAATACATGTTTCTAGTCCACTATTGGTTTCTACTTTTGAGGATCGGAACTTAACTTCTGGGGCGTAAAGTAGAGTAGAGCCAGAGTTTATACCAGGCATTACACGATCTAGTATTTCTAAACCTTCTACAATGTTAGTGACAATCCTATGAGGTAGTGCCATTGATATGTCTCCTGGTGTGACATCAGTGAGAGATGGATTGATAAATGATTTTGATATTCTCTTCCACGTACTTCTTCTTCCAGACGTCAGATCTGCTAGAGTTTGAATCAATGGTTTGTTTCCTCCAATGGTAGATGCTACTTCTGCTATGGATTTGGCATAGGCAATTGAGTTCTCAACAGGCTCTGTTAGGTTAACTTCGCAGAGAAATGCAAAGTTGGAATTAATGGAATCATGGTTTGAATTGGAGTATCCATTGACACATTGATATCCATCATATTCTTCGATAGAGACCTTACCCTTTGGACAGCTACAGAAGGTTCTTACAATATCATGGTATGTTTTAGTCCTTATACGGTACACTACTTCATAGAGTGCTTCTGCTTGTCGTCTCATTATCTCTTCTGGGAATTCTACTCGTACACCTACTTCTACCTTGTCGTAGATGTATGGTATTTTGTATTTACTACAAAGTTCTTGTAACCAGGCAGCTCTTACTCGTCCTGGAGCAAGTAGTACGCTTTTTGCTTCGATTTTCTTACCATCTTTTGTTAAGACTCCCTTGATAGAATTTCTTGATTTCAATATGTCAACAATTTCAGTTTTATCTAATATGTCTACACCGTTATCAAGGAGGTGTTTTTCAATATTAGCTATCACAGCTCTTAGTTTGTTACTACCTACATGTCTGGTTTTTCTTACTACAAGTTCTACATCGTTAATGTGTGCTTCTTTTTGTAGGTTTTCTAATTCTTTGTTGTGATTTGGGAAATATTTAGAATTAACACCAAACTTAGTAAAGATTTCATCTATACTATCTAATATCTCCTGATATCTTTGTTTAGTGATTAAGTGTAGGGCTTTTTCGTGAGAAAGATATGCTGTGAAGTGTAGTTTACCGTCTGAGAATGTTCCTGCTCCTCCTATGCCGCTCATGACATTGTTTGGTTTCCTGTTCTTAATTCTGTCTCCCATATCAATTAGGGCGATTTTAGTATTTTTGTTTTTCTTGATTAGTTGGTATGCACAGAACATTCCTGCAGGACCGGCACCGACAATGGCTACATCGTATGTGGACATAAGTATTGGTGTTAATGTTAAGATATAATGTTATCATAAAATCAATATTTTTAATATGATATATCCAGATACAAAACTAGAGGAAAAACTTTGGGGTGAGGGTTACAGGGTTGTCGTAGGTATTGATGAGGCAGGGAGGGGACCTTTTGCTGGTCCTGTTAGTGCAGGGGCTGTAGCTATTAATTCTAGTTCTGAGATTGTTGATATTGTGAGGGATAGTAAGAAGATGACGAGGAAGAGAAGGGAGGAGGCTTTTGATTTAATTAAGGAGAGTGTATGGGGTTGGGGTATTGGTTTGGTTAGTGCTAAGGAGATAGATAGGGTGGGCATACAGGAAGCTGTGCTTATGGCCATGGGTATTGCTCTAAGGGGTGTGGAGGATATGGTTGGTAGTAAAGCTAGCTATCTTATCGTAGATGGTCTTAATGTAGAGCTTATTAACGAGTACCCTATGTTAAAGATTAAGGAGGGTGATCTTAATCATTATTCCATTGCTTGTGGTTCTGTATTAGCGAAGGTAGAGAGGGATAGGGTGATGGGGAAGTATCATTTAAAATATCCAGAGTATGGTTTTGATTCTCATGTGGGTTATGGTACTAAGAAGCACATAGAGGCTATGGAGAGGTATGGTATTTGTGATATACATAGGAGGAGTTACAAACCGGTTGCAAAATATGTAGAAGAAGGGATATAATCATCAAGTTTCGGGCCGCTAGCTCATCCGGTTAGAGCAACTGCCTTTTAAGCAGTAGGTGCTGAGTTCGAGTCTCAGGCGGCTCACCAACATCGCATTTTCTCTGTGCTATAATCTATTTATGAATATTGCCTTCAAATCGAACTACGATACAATCCTTTTTCATCATATTGACGCGGTTTCGAAGTGGAATGAATATATTTCTCCTCATCACAGGACCTATTTTGAAAAGGAGTTTGAGGTAAATGCAAAAGTTGAAGAATTACTTATTAAGTATGCAGATATAAGAAAGGAATTTGGATTTAGTGCCGAGACAGAACTCTTTGAATGGGCATATAATGGTTTCTCTTCTGGATCTAAGTATTCCAATTTATTACCTTATATTAGAAAGTTTGAGCTTTTAAAGAGTAGAGATGGAATTGTTATGAAAGACTTGTTAACGAAAGTTACCTCTAGTGTTAAGCCACTAATAAGTGATATCGCTAGGAAGAGTGAAGCAATTTCAGATAAGTTTTCGTTTGTAATTAATACATATAAGACAGTTTTTACAGAAGGATTAGATGAAGACATTATTTGTTATCTTCCTCATTCACCAGACCCAAAGATGGTGCAGGGCGGTAGTAACGGAGATGGAGCTTTCACAGAGGTTCATCCCGAAGTAGTTATAGATTTGAATAGAATAATTACTATCTATCATGAAGCTTTACATATTGCATTAAGACCTAGAAGAACCTTCCAGCCAATATTTAGAAAGATTAATCCTGAATTGTTGAAACCTCTTAAGGGTTTTAGCAGAGATAATGCTGATCAATTTCTAGATGAAGTTGTTATTTGTACGCTTTCAAACACATATTTAGTAAATGATGATATTGATAAAAAAATAGATTATTGGACAAAAAATGATAATTCAGGATTTAATCATTTCGCAAATTTGTGGATGGGAGTTAAGCATTTTAAAGATAGAATATTAAGCTATATTGATAAACCAGTTAAATCAGACGTGTTTCTGGAGAGTCTTACCAGTGAGTTTATTAGATATCTAGAGAAAGAGGGATGTGATTTTTAAATTCCATTCTATTTAACACGTCCACCATTTTGTTACTTCATCAATATTTTCCTTTTCCTCAGTTTCATCCTCTAACCCTCCAACCCTTTCTCCAACCCATACCCTAAATCCAATATCTTCTGTTCTTCTAAGTGATTACTAATGAACTGTATACCAGTAGGCATACCATCCTCCAAACCATTAGGAATACTAATACCCGGTAGACCAGCCTCTGAACTACCCTCTGCTAATATATCTGCTATCTCTCCAAACAACGGATTGTCCGCATCTTTATCACTAAGTGCTGTAGAAGGAGTAGAAGGAGCTACAATTGCATCAAACTTCTTAAACACCTTACTGAAATCCTCCCTAATTAATTCCCTAACCTGCTCTGACTTCTTGAAATAGTCATCAGCATAACCAGCAGAGAGGGAGAAAGTACCAGTCATAACCCTACGCTTAGGCTCTTCACCAAATCCCTCACCCCTTGTTGACTCGAAATATTCTCTTACGCTCTCATTCTTACTCCCCTCTAGACCAAATCTAGTACCATCGTACCTAGCAAGATTGGAGGATACTTCACTCCTACAAGTAATTGTGTAAACTGCCATAGAGAACTTAGGATCCATAATACTAATCTCCTCTATCTCTGCTCCAAGAGACTTTAAAATCTTTACTGACTTATCAAAGTTCTCTCTTACTCCATCTGTAAGTTCTAATTCTAAATACTCCTTGGGTATAGCTAACCTCATACCCTTGACACTATCCATACTCAGATTCTCAAAGTAGTTGGGGATAGGATCCTTGTACGAAGTAAAATCATGAGGATCATACCCAGCCATAATGGATAATAAATACGCACTATCCTCTACGCTCTTAGTAAGAGAACCAGGACTGTCCAGTGAAGAACCCATTGCCAGTACACCGTATCTAGGAACTCTCCCATATGTAGGCTTAAGACCAACTACACCACACCAAGAAGCAGGGAGTCTAATAGAGCCTGCAGTCTCAGTACCCAATGCTCCTGCACACATATCTGCTGCAGTAGCAGCACTACTACCACCACTACTACCACCAGGTAGTTTAGTTAAATCATGTGGGTTTCTAGTAGGACCGTAGTAAGAGGTAACTGTAGAAGAACCATGGCAGAACTGGTCTAGGTTTGTCTTACCAAGTAGTATCATACCCTCATCCTTCAATCTCTTTATTACAGTAGAATCATATACTGGCTTGTAGCCGTCTAAGATATGAGATGCAGCAGTAGTAAGTACACCCTTTGTACTAAATATATCTTTAACTGCAATTGGTATACCACTCATCTTCTTCTTACTCTCTACTTCAAAGTTGTCATCGAACTCCTTTGCTTGTTTAAGAGAATCTCCCTCGCATACCGTTATATATGCATTTAAGTCCTTATCCTTCTTCCCTATCTGACTAAGGTAATACTTTACAACTTCTGTTGCACTTAAATCTTTACTAAGTAATTTCTTTCTAATTTGTACAATGCTAAAGTTTTCCATATGAGTATTCTATCAAATCTTTAGAGAATTGTGAAAACAATGAAAGCTAGAAGGGAGGTAACCAACGTTCCAGCTATTACTTGGTAGATATTGTGATGCTTGTCATATACTCTAGACCAACCCACCCATGGGATGAAGAGTAGGTATCCGATTAGTAAGATGTATATGCTTTGATTAGGGAAGAGGTATGCTAGAGTGGTAATGGTAAGTACTGTTTGTGTCATATGTCCACTTATCTTCCAGAAGGTAGAGATTAGAGAATATGCTAAGAAGGATATTAGTATGAGTAAGGCTATTTCTGTAACTACTGGGATATGGTACATATTTATTAGTATGTAGTTTGTAAGAAATCCAAGTAGTAGGATTATATTGTAAGGAGTTCTTTCTTCTCTTTTTCTAATATTGAAATCAAACTTTTTATCAGTGATGAGTCCTATCCCTCTAAGGTAGGAGTATGTTAGTACTGGAGTAAATACATAGAAGAAGAAAAAGGAGAGAATGAGACTGGGGTATGTAATTTTGGTAATTATCAATATTGTGAGTGTTGTAGTTATTACAGGTGAGCTAAAGAGTGTAGATCCAGTGATAGATAGCGTGTCAAAGAAGTTTTTCTTAATGGATTTCATACTGTGTACAGTGTATCAGAAATATTAGGTATCTAGAAGTGGAGAGTCTTTGATGTTTTTATTCTTTACAATTATTAATCTATGTAGTGTTCTAGTTATCGCTACGTAGAGGAGTCTGGTGTTGTATTCTGTATCTGGGTATTTCTCTTCGTTTAAATCTAGTATTACTACAGTATCAAATTCTAACCCTTTAGCTCGAGATATTGGGAGTACAAGTAAGCCACTGTGGTAATCATTTTCAGAGAAGTCTGTAACCTCTCTCCCTATTACATCCTCAAAAGGTTTGATTTTTTCATATACTGCCCTTGCATGTTGTTTATCTTTGCATACTAGAGCGCATGTAGTCGCTCCATTCTCAAATTCTTGTTGGATAGTAGAGAGGAAGGTTTTAAGTTCGTCTTTCCCAACATCTTTAAGCTCTTTGGTAAGTGAGATATCTCTAATTGGGTCTCCGTGTCGTAGTACTGCTTCAGGTAGTTTGTAGCTTTTTGGGAATCTGTCTCTAAATATTTTGTTTGCGAATTCTATAATCTCTATTGTAGTACGGTAGCACCTATTAAGTTCATGGTAACTGATGTCGGTATGTCCCATGTCTTTAATGAGGTTTTTGACGGTGTCCCAATCTCTAATGTAGAAGGGTGGTATTATGGATTGTGCTAGATCTCCTGCTAGGGTGATGTTCCCATTTTTTGCAATACTTGCTAATGTTGCTATTTCAATGTGTGAGAGGTCCTGGCATTCATCTATTACAATGTATTCTTGCTCGAAGTCTCTAGTCCCTTGAATTTTGAGTTGTAGGTATACGATTGGAGCAAGGTCTTCTGTCCTGAAGTATCTGTGAGCATTTTTGTATCTAAGTCCAGTGAGTGTGTATTTGCATATGTCTTTTGGTATGAGTTTCTTGGTGAAGATTTCTTTGTATAGTCGGTAAGGGTTAAGATTTCTCTTCATGTATGCAAGGATCTTCTTCTTCTTTTCGTTTTGTATATTTAAACTGTTGTCGTAGGAGCCTGTTTGTTTGGTTTTAAATTGGTTTTGTGCAAATGCGTAGTCAATTGCAAGGTTGAGGCGCTCTTTCATAGAGATGTGTGGGAAGCTTTCTTTGAGTTCGAAGTATCGTCTTGAGATTATGTCAGATCTAGAGTAGGGGATGTTTTCTAGTAGACTTTCTTCAAAGTCATTAAAGTATGTATCAAGGAATTTGAGGAATTTGGTAGAGCCTTTGTATTCTTTGTGTTCGATGTTTATTTTTTCGGTGGACACGCTAAATCTATTATCCCAATTAAGTACTTTCTTCCCCCAGAAGAGGTATGTGAGGGTGTTGACACCGTGTACTCCTAGATTTGGTAGTACATCTGAGATGTAGTCTAGAAACATTCGGTTGGGGGCTACGATTAGGGATTTTTCAGGTAGAATCTTATCTTTGTAGTTAAAGAAGAGGTATGCGAGTCTATGGAGGAGTATTGTGGTTTTACCACTTCCTGCTACTCCTTGTATTATCACAGGTTTGTTTATTTCTTCCCTTATTATCTCATTTTGTTGTGCTTGTATGGTAGATACAATGTCTGCTAGTTTTTTACCGATTCTACTGTCGAGTTGACTGAGTAGGAATGCGTCCGCTGCAGTGTTACCTGTTTTTGCGTTGTAAATGTTTTGTATTCTTGTTCTTGATATTTCAAATTGTCTTTTTTCTTTTAGTTCTCCCTCCCTTTTCCCTACGGGGGCTTGGAAGTGCACCTTTTTGGTTGGTCCACTGTTTTGGTAGTAGAGGTTTGCGATGGGGGCTCTCCAGTCTACAACTAGGGGTACACGAGAGTTTTCATCTGTAATTGCGAATTTCCCTATGTAAATGTCCATATCTTTCTTAGTTCGAGTGTCTTCTGGAGTGAATATGATTTTACCGAAGTATGGGGAGTCTACTTTTATCAAATCCCTATTAATCCGGTCTACTGTTGTTTGTATTTCTTGGAGTATTTGGTTGTATATACTTTTTGCGGCTGCTGCGTCGTCTCCTGTCTCTTGTTCTACAATTTGGATTTGGTCTTCTAGTTCTTGTGTTAGTTGATCTAGTCTTGGGAGTAGCCATTCAATGCTTTTTACATTGATTTTTGTAATGTTTTCTAGATATGGGTATTCCTTTTTCTCAAGGTCGTCTTTGAATACTACATCTGAGAAGTCCTGTACTTGTTTTATGTCCTTGTAGAAAGGGTTGAGATATTTTTTAAAATCTTGCATGAATATCTTTTAAAAGTTTAGGGCAAAGCATTATATCATCAACGAGAGAGAGGGTCTAGGTGGGGTTTTTGAAAATTTTTGAGCTAGTAAATCAAATGAATATATTTTCTTTTAGAAATTGAGTTAACTTAGTCAAGTCTTTTTTATCACTATCGTAAAACATAGTTTTAATACCGATACTTTCAGCACTTTTGCATGCATCAGAATTATGCTCGAAATAGATAACGTCTTCAACCTGTAGCTCAAATTTCTCTAGCATCTTTATATAATATTGTGGGTCTGTCTTTTCTGGAACATGCATTAAAGTAAAAACTTCATATGGCATATCATTAAGTCCAAATTCTTCTATTTGTTCTTGGTTCGCTCCGGTTAGAATAATTTTGTTATTAGGATACTTTTCTAGTAATTCATACATCTCTTGGAATATCCCAGTATCTTCATCTACCAAAGTATTGATTGCATCTACTAAAATAACTTTATCATGTGTATTGTTAATCATTATATTTACTAATCAATTTATTATTATTATACATGAATTATTTAATCTTTCTAATCACCCCACCTCCAATACACTCCTGTCTCTTGTAAAGTACTAAACTTTGTCCAATAGAGGGTGTCCAAACCTTTTCTTTAAAAACAATTGTTTTACTACTCCAATCTACACTACACTTACTACCCCTTGCCCTATACCTCACTACTCCTGTTAAGCCCTTTGTAATATTAATATTCTCTTTGTTTATAAAACTAAAATCTTTTAGAATAAAAGTGTCCTTCCAAAGATATGGATTGTACTTACCCTTTGCTACAAATATAATATTGGTAGAGATATCCTTCCTAGCTACAAAGTAAGGCAAATCACTACCACCTACTAAGATACCCCTCCTCTGTCCTAAAGTAAGTGAATGAATACCCTTGTGTTTACCTACAACCTTTTGTGTATCAATATCTACAATGTCTCCCTCCTTGCTTACAATATGCTCATCAAGATACTCACTAAGAGAGCTATCTATGAAACATACCTCTTGACTGTCCTTTCTACTCATATTTGGCAGAGATATTCTTCTGGCCTTCTTTCGTACCATCTCCTTAGTCATATTACCAATGGGAAAGAGGGTTTTTCTTAAGATATCCTCTGATATGCCACTGAGGAAATAGGATTGATCCTTTTCACGATCTCTTCCTTTGTACAATTTCCCATTGCGAGTTTTACAGTAGTGGCCAGTAGCGATTAGGTCTGCACCATTATCAAAGCACCAGTTAGCAAAGATACCAAATTTGAATTTAATGTTACAATTAACACATGGATTTGGAGTTTTTCCTTCTTTGTATGATTTTGTAAAAGGGGAGATTACACTCATTTTAAAATCTTCTTGCAAATCAACAATCTTAAGTGGAATACCAATATGCTTTGTAATGGCTTTAGCCTCTTGCTCTGCTACTTTGTTACACTGCTCATTGTGTGTGTTTTTAAACATTACTGCAGTTACATCATATTTCTTTGTTAAGAGGAATGCAGAAATTGAACTATCTACTCCCCCTGAGAATCCTATATATACTTTCTTTTTCATATATTAGAGTATATCATGGATAAATGAGTAATCATCTTAAACTTTTGATATATATTGGGGTAATAGTAGGGATTTTTATTCTTGTTCAAGAGAAATTTGATTTGTTTGATGTGAAGTTGATAAATCTGGGTAGTGAAAGTGAAGAGAGTGAGGAGGTAAAAGAGGATACTGGGGAGTATTTGGAAATATATGTTCCTAATGGGCTTAGGATAAGAGTTAATGTTGAAGTTGTAGATACAGAGAGTAGTAGGGCAGAGGGGTTGTCTTTTAGAAGATATTTGGGTGACTATGATGGTATGTTGTTTGTGTTTGAAGAGGATGTGAAGAATCCTTTTTGGATGAAGGATATGTTAATACCAATTGATATTATCTTTGTTGATTCTCAAAGCTATATTGTAGATATTAAGGCTGATGAGCAACCGTGTGATTCTACATATTGTTCTCAAATATATTCCAAGAGTTTTTATCGATATGTTTTGGAAGTCAATGCTGGTTTTTGTCAGGAGAATGAGATAGAGGTGGGGTATAGTATGGTACAATATCTCTAGTAATTTTAAGTATATGATTATGATTGAGAATATTGTTGTTTGGCTTACCAGTCTTATCGAATCAACAGGGTATTTAGGAGTTGGTCTTGCGATGTTCATTGAGAGTTTCTTTGCCCCTATCCCTAGTGAATTGATACTTCCCTTTGCAGGTTTTGTAGCCTCTAGGACGGATCAGGTACTTATCATTTCGATTCTTGTCGCTTCTGTTTGTGCATATCTTGGTTCATTACCTTTCTACTTTCTAGGAGTTTGGGGAGAGGACTTTGTAAACAGATCTCTTAAGAAGTACGGTAAGTACCTCTTTATTCAAGAGAGAGATGTGAAGAAGGGTTTTGAAGTATTTGAGAGGTATGGAAGTGGTATTATATTTTTCGGGAGATTGATGCCTATTATTAGAACGGTTATATCTTTTCCGGCGGGTGTAGCGAAGACTCCGTTTCTTAAATTCTCCATATATACACTTCTTGGGAGTACTATTTGGTCAGCACTTCTAGCAGGTGCTGGATATTTGTTGGGAGAGAGATGGGAGTTGGTGGGTGTATGGTTATCAAAGTATGAGAACGTTGTGATTGTTACGGGTATTGTTGTGGTAGTTGCATATATCCTTTTTCAGATTATGCGTAGTACGAAGGAGAAGAGTGTGGATTAGAATGTGCTAAAGTTTCGTATTAGACTGCTTCCTGTCATTTCTATTGGTTGTGCTATTCCCATGAGTTGTAAGATTGTTGGAGAAATATCTCTAAGTGATCCATATGGTAGTACATGAGGATTGATTGTGGTACCGATTAGAATGAATGGTACAGGGTTAAGGGAGTGTTCAGTATCCATTGCTCCAGTATCAAGGTTTAGGAGTTCTTCTGCATTCCCATGGTCTGCAGTGATGATTACACACCCTCCTTTGCTAGTGAATGTTTTTATCAAGCTGGTAGCGTAATGGTCTACGGCTTGTACAGCTTTTATAGAGGCTTCTATATTCCCTGTATGGGCTACCATGTCAGGATTAGGGAAGTTGACTAGTATGAAATCGTAGAGGTTTGAGTTTATTCTACTTATTAATATGTCAGTCATTTCATCTGCAGACATCTCTGGTACTTCGTCGTAGAGAGCTACATCGGGAGATGGGACTTCAATCCTATCTTCACCCTCATATCGTACAGAGACTCCTCCGTTAAAGAAGTATGTCACATGAGGGAATTTTTCGGATTCAGATATACGTAATTGTTTTAAACCATACCCACTGAGAATTCTCCCCAGTGGTAAAGTTATATATTGTCTTGGTACTAAGATGTTCTTTGGGAAGTTCTTTCTGTACTCCACCATTGCTGCAAAGAAAAGGCCTGGAATATGTTCTTTTTGAAATGTGTCTAACTTTGGATCAGTAAACGCTTTTGAAAGTTGAAGTGCTCTATCTGATCTAAAATTCATATGGAGGATGGAGTCTCCTGGTTTAATCTTCGTTTGTACAATTACACTTGGTTTTATAAATTCGTCAGAGAAGCCCTGTATGTAGGAAGCTTCTACAGCCTCTTTGTAGTTATCGAATTTTGCACCAATACTATTAGTTATTAAATCGTAAGCTAGTTTAGTTCTATCCCAAGCCCTATTCCTATCCATACCATATCTTCTCCCACATATTGTCGCTATCTCACCCACTCCGTTCTTGTTGATATGGAACTGTAGTTTATCTAAAAACTCTATGGCTTTTTCAGTAGGCGTATCTCTACCATCTGTGAATACATGGAAGTAAACTTTGTTTTTGAAATTGATTTGTGCGAAAAACTTTAGTGTAGAGATGAAGTGGTTAATATGGCTGTGTACAGCTCCATCACTTAATAGTCCTAGAATATGGATGTCTCCTTTGTTTTGTAGTGCGTGTTTAACACCTTTGTTTAAGGCACGGCATTGGAAAAAGGATCCTGTTTTAATTGCTTTATTAATTCTTGGTAAGTGTTGGTTAACAATTTGTCCTGATCCAATGTTCTGGTGTCCTACCTCACTGTTTCCTTTTACATTTTTTGGTAGTCCTACGGCTTCTCCAGAGGCGAGGAGGTATGTGTGTGGGTTGGTATTCCAAAGGGAGGAGAGGTTGGAAGGATTGGCCAGTACAACAGCATTTCCTTTACTTTTTGGTGCAACTCCAAGTCCGTCTAGGACGATGAGGAGTACTTTTTGTTTTGCAATCATATGTATATTGTGGCATATTTCCCAATTTTATTCTATAATTACACCGCTAAGTGACAAATTTCACTTGATTTATATTAAATAAGTAGAGAAGAAAAATGGATAGTACAATGTTAAAAAGTGTTGAGGAAAGCCAATACAAGAAGAGACCTGATGTTAGAGTTGGGGATACTGTTAAGTTACATATGAAGATTAGAGAGGGAAGCAAGGAGAGAGTACAAATCTTTGAAGGGGTTGTAATCGCTATTAAAGGGAGTGGTATAAACAAGAATATGACAGTAAGGAAGATTTCTTACAGTGTAGGTGTAGAAAAGATTGTTCCTTTTCACACACCAAACTTAGAGAAGGTAGAAGTGGTTAAGAGGGGTAGTGTAAGAAGGTCTAAGCTTTATTATCTTAGAAATAGGGTAGGTAAGAAGGCTCTAAAGGTTGGTACAACTACAGACATTTATCTTACCGATGAGAAGAAAGAGGTTAAAAAAGAGGCGAAGAAGGAGATTAAGAAAGAGGTGAAGAAAGAGGTGAAGAAGGAGATTAAGAAAAAGGTTAAAAAAGAGGTAAAGAAGGAAAAGGTTGTGTCTAAGTAGCTCATATTATATATTTGAGTAACTGCGAGAGTAGTTCAATTGGTTAGAATATCTGTTTTCCAAACAGAGGGTTGCGGGTTCGAGTCCCGTCTCTCGCTCCAAAGCTCAGGACAAACTTACTATAGGTGTTTCTCTTGTTCTCATGATATAATCACCTATGAAATTATCAGACTTCAAAATGGATAGTGTTAGTAAAGATCAACCTTCCCCTAAGGAGCGTATAGCTATGATTAAGGAAGTTTTTAAATTGGTTATGAATAGAGAACCAAGTTCTAGAGAACTTTCCCTTTATAAATACGGTATGCAAACTAGAGAAGAGATAATGGAGAAACTTCTTAATGGTGAAGAACATAAAGAAGCAATGAAAAGTGTTAAGGAATTTCCCAAGTTAGAAGCAAGAACAAAAGATGCTGAACACAAAATGTTTAAACTTAAGCAAGATATGGAAGATAGTGGGCAAGAAGAACTCTATCTTAAAAATCTTTTGGATGAGAAGAATAGGGAAATCGCCATATTAAGACAGGAGAAAGGAGATCCTTACAATTTTACACACTCTAATGCATTAAGCTATATAAAAGGGTTGACAGAAAACAGTAGGGATAATGTTAATCATCTTTCCCATGACAGTACTCCACAACAGATAGAGAACAATCACTACACAACAATATCATCTCCTAAGAGTGAATCTAAAGAGACATTGATTGATAAAGTATATAGAATACTCAAACCTAACTAGGAGGTGTTAACCATTTAGTTAGAGCCTTGAGACCCTTCTTAAGCAGTATGACTATACCCCAAGTACCTAGCCCTGCGAGTAGTGTGAAAATTAAGATTTTTGCAATATTTCCAAAAGTATAGCCAGGATCTACTGGTTGAGCAATTAGGCTGTCATCAAAAGTGATAAGATCACTCACACTATTGGTGTAGTTTGTATCGTGCTGCCAAGCTATTAAGTTTACACTAATGGAATAACTACCCTCTCGTTTTGGTATGAGTGTTGCCTCGAAGGAGTATGTTTGTCCCATATAGAGATCTACAAACTCGTCATGCTTTGGAGTTATCTCAATCAGTGTTGGAGCATTCCAAAGGATCTGTGTCTTGGGAGAATCTGTCTTAGGAGTAACAGTAATTACATATGTTACAGCTTTGTTCCAAGCAGATTGTCCTGTTCTTTCCATTGTAATATCGAAGTATTTTGTATCTGTTGTTAGGTTGTCCTCCTCTGCATATGTACCACTTAAGAAAGTAGTAAGTAGTAGAACTGAGAGTAATATTGTAGAGAGTTTTTTCATTTAAGTATTTTTCTTATGCAGAGTTTATATATATGGTATGCCTTCTTAGACTCATTTAGTGTAACTAGTTGATCCTTATGTACTATATTATTCCTTAATTTATGTACATCCCAAAGCTTTTGGTAGGTATCTTTTCTGAATAGCTTATTTGCTTTTTTAAGATTGTAGCCACAGCTATTGGAATTTCTATATTTATAATTGAAAGCTTTCGCGAGCATATTATCAAGTCTAATTATCGCATCCTTTCTCTCGTAGTCATTCTCGCTTTCAATATGTGGTTGAAGTTCTGCTAGATTCTTTAAGATAGTGGACTTTCTTCTAGTTAGACTCTTAGAACTGTTCAATCTAGAAAGAAGTATGAGTAGGGCAATCATACTGAGGACAATAATTGTGGAGATTAATGGGTCATTCATCTCTTATATACTACTTTATTTAGAAAAAGATATACAGCACCGAGGAATGTAAGGAAGGAGAGTGCAGAGATTACCTGAATTAGGATTTCATAACCAGTATGCTGAGTAATTGAATAGTTTGTAGATAGGAGTTCGGATTGAATTGTTTCTTCTCCATTCTTGACGTTTGCAGTTGTGAAGATGAAAGATTGTTCTAAATCTTCGAATGGAATATGAAAGTTAATATATTTTTGCATATGTGGAAGTAGTATGGAACTTGTAGAGTTACTTACATAGTCAATATATTGATTTATATCAGGAGTAGAGTCTGTGAAGTCTATACCTGTTAGTATAGTGTTCCCTACATTTTCTATAAAGATACTCCCATGTATATATTTGTTTAATATTGAGTAGGGTTCTAGATTAATCGATAGATTGCTTTGTGGGGAGTAGACTACATCGCTATCATTTACATACTCAAAACGAATGTCATTGTCAGAGTAGTAGGGAAGTGTAGGGGAGATAGGTTCATATATTCGATTAAGAATTGAAATGTGATCGGAGTGTTCTCTACCAAAGAGAGAAACTTTGGAGTAGTCCTCGAGGTATGGGTCTAGAGTTAACCATTGATTTCCATCAAATGATTGTACCCAGTAGTGAAACATTCCATCTTCTTGATAGCTTGATATGTCAGAGACGTATCCTATGGTGTATATACTTGGTATTTGGTAGTAATCAAAAAGGGACTTCAGTATATCTGTGTAGTCTTCTGGAGTGCAGTTAATGGGGTTCTTTAATATCTCAACACTTCCCTTCCTTATCCCTCCTGAGAGTGATGTGGAGTGTGTAGATGGAGTGAGTGTTTCAATTGTATAGCGGTAAAGATATTTGATGAGGGTATCTTTCTTTACCGAATCTGTTGCAATACCGTTCTCTTTAAGATATTGTTCTACCTTCTCAATCTGTTTGTTTTCTAAACTCCAATATATACTGGTACTGTCGTAGTACACACTATCAGGTGTAGGGTAGTAATTATGATGCTCCATTATCACATAGCCTGAGATTTTTACATCCATCTGAGTCTGAGCATCTACTGTGAATACAAGGAGGTAATTAAAATTGTTGTCTTGTATAACTTGGGTGGGTTGTACACTCATTTCTTCAATTATAATTTTCTGAAATTGAGAGTCTTGGGGTATGAGAAGCTCATATTGTGTCGCAGAGTCTCCTTGGTTGTTAAAGGATTTAGATATATCAAACCTATACACAATCCCTTGGTTGAAAATGAGTTTGATAGTTGAGGAATCTGGGGATTGGATATTGAGTATGTAATGTGTATTATCCTGTTTGATACTTTCAGCTTGATCAGATATCCACTCTATTTCTCCAAGACTCTTTGGGTATGTAATGGAGACTTCTGAAGTGTTGGTGTCTGCAACTTTAGATTTTAAACTTAGAATATTTGTGTCGTCGTATGGATAGGAGTATGTGATACGAATCTTTTGTGGAGAATCTGGAGATACAATTGCATTGTCTAAATCGATCAGTATATCTGTTGCACTATTCCTGTCATATACAGTTGCTTCCAAAGATTTGTTTTCTGTAATTGAAAACACCTTTGGTTCAATATTGTCTTGTAAGAGGGTGATAGTGTAGTAGGTTAAAACTACTCTCTCATCAGATGTGATAGTGAGTGTGGTAGTTGTATCTACATATCCATTGGTTTTAACAGTGTGAGAGAATGTGGAACTTGTTGAAATACCTGTTTGTGCTAATACGGAGTTGGAATTGAGTGAAACAAAGAGAAAGAGGAAGCTAGAAATCCATATCGCTTTTCTTAAATATCCAATCAAACTTTTCATGGTTTCTTAATATTTGTTTAAGTATCGGTGTCTTTGCAGTAATATTCCAACTTTTAAGAACCTTGTTAATATTAATTTCCTCAATATCGTTAATAATTTTGTAGGCAGGATTTCTAACTATTTCTACTTTAGCGTTCTTCCTAATAATATAATAGGACATGCCACGCTTATCTTCAAGCGCTACGCGAGTTCTAGCTTTTCTACAGGATATCTCTATAGCGATTAATGTAGAAGCTTGTCTAGTATTAATCAAACAAATGGAATATCCTGGGGGTACAATGAACTTACTACCTTTTTTCACCTGAAGCCTATACACTTTGTTCTGAATTGGACCTGTATATTTTTGAAGTAACACATTCCCACCACCATAGACAATTTCAAAGAGTCTTGGAAAACTACTACATTTTGTAGCTTTGGATTTAGTAAACTCAATACCTGCTAAATTAGGTTTCATTAAGTACATATTTACACGGAGATCGGCATTTTTAAGATCTTGAGCCTGATTATCAAAATCCTTGTATTTGGTGTAAAAGGTTTCTGGACAATCTAAATCAAGATTAAGAAGCTGAGGCTTAATATCTTCAATATGTATAGTGGAGGTTTCTTTTGGATGAAATTCTTCAGAGAGAATAGTTTCACCATTAAAAAAAAAGGGCAGACCACTACTTTGTTTTAAGTTCGTTTTGGCCATATGGCGTATTATACCACATTTTCGTTAAAAAAGCCCGTTTTAGTCGTGTCTAAAAGCTTTTAGTAACTCTGAGAGAACAAAACCTACAATTGCAAAGAAAACAAGTGCAACTACTGGAGTAATAGAGATTTGGAAGTTGTCAATAACTAGGGTATCCGCTGTAATGCCAGTAAATGGAGAGATGCATATGTCGGAGGCAGAGAAAACCCATGCTACATACATATTAGAGAGATTTGCAGAGAATATGGATAGTAAAACCCTGACTATAATAAGCGCTTCAATAAGAGTATCGACAATAAACGCTATCTGCAGTACTAATTTAATCATAACTAAATATTCTCTAAATTATTTAAATAGTAGTTTAATTCACTCATATAACGAACTACACCATTTGCCCACAAGTGACTTGGGTTGTTAGCACATGGGGGACAGTATGTGGGCTCAATATCAAAAGGAGTAAGCGTTATACCATATCCAAGAGCTAGACGTTCTGTGACATGCTCGATACCTTTACCAAAGTCCTCAAATACACTGTAAGCACCACCAGGGCCTCCTCTCCATCCCCAACCATTATTATATCCTGTATGAGGTATAAGATTGCCAAAAGCAGACTCTACTCCAGAAATACTTGCAACCAGTCTCCAGTCTAATCCATATCTATCAGCCTCTACAATGAATACCTGTGCATAGGGTTGCATAGGAGAGTTGTAGTCTCCCAGAAACTCTGACATAGCCAATACCCTAGGATCTTTTACATAATATCTAGTTTTAGAACTTACCATATCCAGTGGGTTTTCATCACCAATAACGGAGAGAGCATAGGTTTGTCCAATATTGGAAGTGGCATATACTGGTGTCAAGAAGTTAAACCTTTCGGTCTTACTACTTCGAATAGCAGCGAACAGAAAATCCTTAACAGTAGGTTCCACCATCGGAGAAAGAAAGAACATATATCCTACCAATAATAGTGGTACGAGAAAAAACTTCCAATTTCTCTGAGGCTTACTACTCACACTTTTAACATATGGCTGTAATTTTTGGACAGTGTTTGGCATAATTTAGTATAACAGAAATAATCTATGTAACAAAATCATGTTTACACATCTACATCTTCATACAGAATTCTCACTACTAGATGCTACTACAAAAATTGATGACCTGATAGAAAAACTCAAAAAAAGTAATATGTCTTCCTGTGCGATTACAGACCATGGGAATATGTATGGTGCATACAAATTCAAAAGCTATATGGAAAAAGCAGGTCTCAAACCAATACTCGGTTGTGAAATATATGTCGCACCACGAAGTATGGAAGAGAAGGAGTATGGGATAGATAATAAATATTTCCATTTAGTACTCCTAGCCAAGAACTTAAAGGGATACAAAAACTTGGTAAAAATTGTATCTGTTGCACATATGGAAGGGTTCTACTACAAACCACGTATTGATCTTAAGACACTTTCTAAATACTCAGAGGGGATAATAGCACTCTCAGCATGTCTAGCAGGTCCAATATCAAGACCCCTGCTTAATAATCAACCAAAAGAAGCACTTAGTACTGCAAAGAAATATGCCAAAGTCTTTAAGGACAACTTCTACATTGAAGTTCAACGCAATGGAATGGAGGAACAAAAGGCTGTAAACAAAGGGTTACTTAAGATAGCAGATGAGTTGAAATTACCAATAGTAGCTACATGTGATAGCCACTACATCAATAGAGAAGATGCAGAGATACAAGAAATCCTTTGGTGTATTAACGATGGTAAAACATGGGACGATCCCAATAGACGTGTAATGCCTACTAATGAATTTTATGTCAAGACTCCAGAAGAAATGGAAGAGCTGTTCAAAGACCTTCCAGAGGCAATTGAGAATACTCAAAAGATTGTAGATAGTATAGAGAACTACGATATTACATGGGATAGAGTAGAGCCACACACCCTAGATCTCCCTAAAGGGCAGACGGCTAAGTCACATCTTAAAAAGTTAACACTTGAGGGGGCAAAGAAAAAATATGGGAAGTTAACAAAAGATTTGAAGGAGCGTATAGAGTATGAATTAGAAATTATTAACAGTAAGAAATACAACGACTACTTCTTAGTAGTTAGAGATTTTGTAATGTTTTGTCGTGACCATGATATTGTCGTAGGTATGAGAGGCTCTGGTTGTGGTTCTGTGGTTGCATATTGTGTTGAAATAACTGATATTGAACCGATTGGTTGGGAACTCTACTTTGAAAGATTCCTTAATCCGGAGAGAAACTCTCCACCCGATTTTGATATTGATATTGCAGATAAAGGGAGAGACCAACTTATAAAATACACCATAGACAGATATGGTGAAGAGAATGTAAAGCAGATAATAACGTTTGGTAAGTTACAAACCAGACAAGCTATTCGTGATGTAGCTCGTGTAATTGGAATTGACCTAAGTGTGGCCGACCAACTGTCCAAGATGGTAGAGATAGTCTTTGGCAAAGCAAAGGGCATAGATTACATGATTGAGAACAACTCCGAATTTGCAGAAATCATTCACACATCTCCTGATACAGAGAGACTTGCAGAGATTGTAAGAAAAGTTACAGGAATACACAGGAATGTAGGTACACACGCTTGTGGCATTATCATAACCCCATCCCCCGTAATCGAGTACTGTCCAATTCAAAGGGATGCCCATGGTGGAGGTATTGGTATGACTCAATTTGAGATGAAGGATATTGAATCAATAGGATTAATGAAGTTTGACTTCCTCGGATTACGTAATCTTAATGTAATTGGAGCTGCTATCAAAAAGGTAGAAGCTAATCGTAAGGAAAAAATTGTCTTGGGAGAACTAGATCCACACGACAAGAAAACGTTTC
>Ga0255374_10010_pt1 | contig 27703 bp, 28 predicted proteins | sample ANMaggSeSYBR01H4_FD_182088 | JGI IMG/M metagenome (GOLD analysis project Ga0255374, IMG submission 182088) | Sediment cell enrichment communities from methane seep in Santa Monica Basin, California, United Staets - ANME aggregate JGI... | ecosystem: Environmental > Aquatic > Marine > Cold seeps >... | reverse complement strand
CCAGATGTTATTCACAATGGGTTAGTTCAACAAACGAATAAAAGAATTTGGGAACTTGGTAAAAAAGAAATGGACCGGGTTGAAACTATCCGCCGCTCTCTAAAGGACAGGGAACCCACATTATCCGTTGAGACTGCATTTCCCCTTTCAAAAGAACAACAAGCAAATATCGTGCGTACGTTTTCTGCCCTCGCAGATAAAAACGTTAAAATCGACACGGTTCTAAAAAAAGAGCTGGGATCAGGCGTCCGCATCCGATTAGGAGATTTTATTATTAACAATTCGCTTGACACATTGTTAAATGAAATTAAAAAAGAGGCATCAATGGAAGTAAACAACCTGACAGAGAAAAACAACGAATAATGAGCTTAGATTTCAAAATTAATATGGAGCAAATATCGAAGGATCATTCTCACGAATCCTTTTCTGCTTTGATATCTGACCATATCACTAAGTTAAAACACACAACTGAAAATGAGCAGCAACACTCCCCAAAAACTGAAGCCATAATCCAATCCCTTCGTGAAAAGAGCGGGGAGATTAATAGTGCAGTCCATTTTGAAGAAGTAGGAACTGTACAACATATCGGAAATGGGGTCGCTAGTATTTCTGGTCTTTCCCAAGCAGCGATCGATGAGCTTGTGATATTCAGAAATGGCACAAAAGGTCTGATCCTTAATCTTCATACCGCATCTCTCGACGTAATTCTATTAGGGAAAGAAGAGGGAATTCAGGGGGGAAGCTTAGTTACACATGATAAAAACAAACTGCAAATTCCAGTGGGAAATGATCTGATCGGAAGAGTTATCAATGCTCTCGGAGAACCAATTGATGATGGCCCTGACAACGTTTCTTTGGACTTTAGGTTTATTGAACGGCCAGCTCCAGATATTACACACCGCTCACCAGTAAACACACCTCTCCAAACAGGGGCCAAGATCATTGACGCTTTATTTCCAATCGGAAAAGGCCAACGCGAGTTGATTGTTGGAGATCGCCAAACAGGGAAAACAACCCTCGCCGTTGACGCGATTATCAACCAAAGAGGAAAAAACGTTAAATGTGTATATGTCTCCATTGGGCAGAAAAAATCATCTTTGCTAACCGTAAATGACATTCTTAGAAAAAGCAAGGCTTTTGAGTACACAATAGTTATTTCAGCTGCTCCAGATGATCCACCCGCCCAAAAATACCTCGCACCTTTCACGGGGATGACTATCGCTGAGTTTTTCCTTGATCAAGGAGATGATGTACTAATCATTTTTGATGATCTGACAAAACATGCGGATGCATACCGTGAATTGAGCTTGCTCTTACGCCGACCTCCAGGCCGAGAAGCATATCCTGGAGATATATTTTATCTCCACTCAAGACTTCTTGAACGCGCAGGAAAACTGAATGTCGATCAAGGGGGAGGATCGATCACTGCGATCCCAATCCTTGCTATGCAGCAAGGCAATATTTCTGCTTATATTCCGACTAACCTTATTTCGATATGTGATGGTCAGATTGTTTTAGATAAAGGAAAATTTAACAAGGGTTTTAAACCTGCTGTTAACATCGGCATATCCGTCTCACGCGTTGGCAGCGCCGCTCAAACTGAAATGATGCGAGTGTTAGCAAATTCACTCAAGCTCGAATTGAGCCAATTTGAAGAAGTTGAAAAATTTACCCGATTCGGAACAGAGCTTGATGAATCCACAACACAGATGATCCAGCGCGGTCAGCGATTACAAAAAATCCTCACTCAAACCATTCACCGCCCTTATTCTTTAATTGAACAAATTCTACTCCTGTTTGCCGCAAATCATGGATATTTAGATTCCATCAAAATGAAGGACCTAATGAAGTACGAGAAATACCTTTTTGCCTGGTCGAAAAACAACAAAAACAATGTTTTAGAAATAATTGGGACTGAAAATGTTTTCTCGACAGCTATTGAAAAACAAATCACAGATTTACTCGATTCCTTTTCTTTATACTGGCACCAAGGAGAAGATGCTAATGAATAAAATGGTAATGACAGTCATTCCCCGTGATGAAGCAGAACACGTTCTCGATGCGTTGATCAATGCTGGATTTTCAGCAACTTTTATGGAAACCAAAGGGGGTATGCTGCGCCAATCCCAGTACTCGTTATTTATCGCAGTCAGCACCGAAACACTTGATAATGCCTTAGATCTTATCAAGAATAGCTGCAAAACAGATATTGCTCTTGATGAAGACGATCTTACAAAACAGGAAATCCTCGAAAATTCAGGTACTCAAAAACTCGGTGGAGCTGTGATTTTCGTATGGGATCTGGATAGACTCGAGATCTATTAATTAATGACCCAAAATATTGAAAAAATATACCGCAGAAAAGAAAATATCGAAACAATTGACCCACTCCTTTCAGCTTTGCGAACAATTTCTCTTTCAAATTGGCGTTCATCTCTAAACAGAAATAAAAACCTAAAATCCTATATCGATGAACTTGAGAGTGCTCACAAAATTGCTCAAAAGGATGCCAATATAGAGCATTCTCATGAGAATTCACAGAAAAAAATTCTTTATATCATTGGCAGCAACCGGGGTTTATGCGGTAATTTTAATAAGAATATCTACAATTGGTTTTTTCAGGAAAATTTATTCGATAAAGATAAATTGGACATCATAATAGTCGGGAAACGTTTATCCCAAATTTTCAAAAGAGCAAATTTGCAATTTACCAACACCATGGATTTTCCAGATATCAAGAATATCCAAGACTTTGTAATCTCCTTATCAAGTTCCGATGCTGTCAATCTCCCACAGCCATCAGTTTCCGTCCTCTATAATAAGTATGTTGGTGCTAGTAAATATATAACTACTCTTCAAAACATCTTTCCGCGTGAAGAAATTAATCTGAATACCCAAGATACTAATAGTTGTGAATTCATCATCGATACCGACCCACTTCTGCTTATAAGAACAATTGAATCCATCTTATTTAATTCACATTTACAGTTATGCCTTTTATCATCATTAGCATCTGAAAGCTCCACAAGATTCTCAATTATGGAGAGCGCTGGTAGAAACGTGGATGACCTGATCAATGAACTAGAGATAATTGTTCAGGATCACCGCAGAGGTAAAATTACTACTGAGACCCAAGAACTCGCTGTTTCTTCTGGGTTATTGAAATCTGATAAGTAAAACCTTATAACTCCATAAACATCATCACAGAAGAACCTGTGAAAGCAAATAGCAGCATCTTTAAGATCTTGCCTATCATGCACCAAAATAAAAAGCGTGCTATGGGCATTTTTAACACTCCAGCGGCTATTCCAGTCAAGTCAAATAAAGGATTAGGTATGAAAGCCATGACTAGTACGGTTAAGTTACCGTATTTCTTCATCAATTGTTCCAATTTTTGATACCAATCCTTGTGCTCTACCACAAACTGACCGCTAAACCCTGCAAGGTATCCAGTAAGTTCACCCAAAGCAGCCCCACAACCAGCTGCTATTGCCACCCAGAACGGATTAAAAACAGCACCCATCGCAGATGTAAATACTACCCCAGGGATAGGTAAAATAAGAGTCGCATTTGATAAGATCGATACAATAAAGATACCTGCATATCCAAATTTTGCAAACTCTTTAATTTGGTTGCGATTTAATAAAAGGATGATAGTCAACAAAAACAGAGCAATTAGAATAACTATCCTCAATAATAATGTTTTCTGATCTTTTGAAACAGCCATCACTCTGTCTTGTTAAGAAGTGATTCGATCCTGGCGATAACCATATCCATTGCGACCGCATTCAACCCCCCTTCAGGAATAATTATATTGGCGTATCTTTTTGAGGGTTCCGCAAATTCCAGATGCATCGGACGGACTGTTGTCAGATATTGATGGATAACCATTTCCGTCGTTCTTCCCCTTTCGGTGATATCACGCTGCAAGCGGCGGATAAAGCGCACATCAGCATTTGTGTCGACAAATATCTTCACATCAAACAATTGCCTCAGTTCTGGTATTGCGAAAATTAGGATACCCTCAACAATTATGACACGCTGCGGGTCTACACGGATTGTCTTCCCCGTTCGGGAATGCGTGCTGAAATCATAAATCGGCAGCTCGATAAATTGCCCATCTTTTAATTTATTTATATGTTCGATCATCAATTCGGTTTCTAAAGAATCCGGATGATCAAAATTAACCGCTGCCTTTTGGTCTGGTGGGAGCTCATCCAATTCCCGATAATACGCATCATGCGGCAGGTATGCGATATGATTTTTTCCAACTCTATCCAAGATAACGTTTGCAACAGTGGTTTTTCCTGAACCTGTTCCTCCCGCAATCCCAATTACTAATGACTGAGGTTTCTTTGGCATAATGAAAATTATACATCACGAATTTTTCGTGTTTTCTTGATAAAATTAACTTAATAATAATTTAAGGTGCATATGATCAATATTGATGTCTCTTTGTACTACCATTTAAGGCAAAAAGCTGGCGTAGGAACGATCTCATTACTTGCCCCTGCCGGCATAACAATTAGAGAAATTAAACAAATCTTAGAAAAAAAGCACCCTGCGTTGGTCACTCATCTAGATAATGTGATGATTCTGATGGGTAAGAAAATTGTATTGGATGAAGATACACTTAATCAAAATGCTAAAATCGCATTTCTTACACCAATTGGTGGAGGATAACAAGAATTATTGATGAAGAACAAAACTAGCATCAGCATATTATTATTTTTTTTAGTGATTTCAGGATCATCTTGTGGAAAACCAGAACCGCAACCGGCAATAGAGGTTACCGAAATTAATCGCAGTAATTTAGAAGCTACTCAACCCGTTTTTCAACAAGGACCTTGCGATAATATTTTCTACCCTTTAGCATTAGATAACCAATGGATTTATCAACTCCAAATCGAGGGGGAAGATGGACAATCTGAAATATCTGAATTGGGATTGACAGTATCAGAAGTTAATCAATCAAGCGCCATTTTAGCTGCACTAGATTACGATACAGGCATCGTAACGCAATCCACTGCTGAATGTAAAGATGGATCTATCCTTAATTTTCCTATGACAGAAATGAACCTTGTGTTTGGAGAAGTGTCTGGGGATTTGCAGTTCAAATACAATTCCGGAGTTTTCATGCCCTCTCAGACTGATTTCGAGGTGGAAAATTGGATAAATACATGGGAAACAGATTTCACTGCATCCGGAGTGATCAATGGATCATACGATAATGAAACAATAACTGTTGTTCTTTCTGATAGTTCAGTTAAAATGTCGTGGCAAGTGAAAGAAAGAGACGTAACAATTCAGGTCCCCGCTGGAGATTTTCATGATGTTGTGCTGATTAAGCGTACATTGACATTTGAAGTATCCTCACTCAAAACAATACTTGAAAGCGAAGAAATTGATATCTCCACCACTCTTATTCTTACTTCAAATATGTGGTATTCACCATTCACTGGTTTACTAAAACAGGAAATAGATTCCGCAACAATTAGCCTTTATGGGATTAATTTCCCCATTGAGTCAACAGGGAAAATTGAGTTGAAATCTTCAAATATTATAAAATAAGTTTCTTTAAAGTGATCCCACCCCATCAAGCAGGGTGCGATTTTTACCTAACAATTATTTGATTAAATGTTAGTTGACAGCTTGTGTCCGGATAATATTTTTTAACTTGAGCATGCCCGGATCTAACTAGCTCCAAATTAATAAATTTATCATTGGATATCACATAACGAAGCAAGCGCCCATATTTATCAGTTTCGGATTGGTCTTTAAATAAATATACCAACGAGTTTGATAAAATTTTCTTATTTTCCTCTGCTGCTTCAACTGCTGCTTGACGTTGATCACTATTGTATTCTGGAGTGTCAATACCTATATACCTGACTTCAAAAATTGACCCTTGAATTACTACACGAATTGAGTCTCCGTCAATCACATCGAGTAAAGTCCCTACTTCATATGAAGAGATATCAGGAATACAATCAATTCCTTCAATGAATGTGAATTCTTTATCATTTTGAGAAGAGGCGTTTTCTTGATTTGAAAATATAAGGCCGGCAGGGAGAAGACCGGATAGGGCAATACAAAAAACCCCGATAGTAATTATGGTTATCCCAATAGATAAGAGAATTCCTCGTTTATTCAATCGGGCGAAATTTCCCTCAAGAAACTTTGTCCGATCGCAGGAGGTGTCACTGAGAATGCTTCACCAATTGTCGCTGCAACATCTGCAAATGATTGCCGTATGCCCAAATTCACATTATTTTTTACCTGCTCCCCAAATACAAGCAGCGGGATATATTCTCTAGAATGATCTGTGCTTTTTGTGGTAGGATCTACACCATGATCCGCAACAATCATGGCAATATCCGTATCCTTCATTGTATTCCTGATTGTAGGAATAAAAGCATCGAACTCTTCAAGCTTCTGCCCAAATCCTTCAACATCATTTCGATGTCCAAAGGTCATATCGAACTCAACCAAGTTTGCGAATAAAAGTCCTGTAAAATCTTCATCCAAAAAATCAACCAATGCTTGAATGCTTTCCATGTTGAATACTGAGTGGTGTGTCTTTGTGATTCCTCGGTTTCCAAAAAGATCATCTATCTTTCCTGTAGCATATACTTTATGCCCTTCTTTGATTAAAGTATCCATCATTGTATCCGTAGGAGCAAGCAGCGGATAATCATGCCGCCTTTTTGTGCGAGTAAAAGTTTCTGCATTATCACCAATAAAAGGCCGAGCAATAACGCGGCCAACAGCATGCTTACCCTTGAGCATTTTGCGCGAGATTTCACATAAGTTATACAGTTCATCAATCGGAATAACATCTTCATGAGCAGCAATTTGAAAAACTGAATCCGCAGACGTATAAACAATTGGTTTTCCTGTGCGAATGTGTTCCTCACCTAATTCTTTGATTATTTCAGTTCCTGATGCCGTTTTGTTTCCCAAAACTTCTAAACCAGTTAATTGTTTGAATTTATCTAACACTTCTGGGGGAAATCCATTTGGGTATGTCGGGAATGGTTTTTTTACTTCAACTCCCATCAATTCCCAATGTCCCGTTACTGAGTCTTTGCCTTTTGAGATTTCCTGACATTTCCCATACGCTCCCCAAGTCTTTCCCCTCGGAGGAACACCCTCTATTGGCGTGATGTTTCCCAGTCCCATTTCACCCATGTTAGGAAGATCAAGGCCACCTAAGACACGCGCTGTATTTGATAATGTATTGCTGCCAGAATCTCCATAATCACTTGCATCTGGCGATTCACCAGCACCGACACCATCGATAACAATTACTGCAATACGTTCGATTCTCATTTTTCAAGTCCTATTTATTGTTTTTCTCGACCCTGATAATTAACTGTGAGAAGAACATGATCTCTAATATGATTAGAGATATAAATAAATTTTTCTACTCATAAAAACCGTGAGCCACCGAAGGGAATCGAACCCTTGACCCGTCGCTTACGAAGCGACTGCTCTACCATCTGAGCTACGGTGGCACAGGTCAAATTATATCAGGAACCGATTATAATCTTTTACTAGCATGAATATAGCCATCATCTCCTATCACACATGCCCACTAGCAACTTTAGGGGGAAAAGATACTGGCGGAATGAATGTGTACGTCCGGGATCTCACAAAGTATTTAGGACAATTTGGAATACATGCAGATGTATTTACTAGGTCACAAAACGAGCATGTGCCGCATGTTCTTCATGATCTTGGGTGCGGAAACCGCGTCGTACATATACCCGCTGGCCCAGAAACTTTGCGGCCCAAAGAAGAACTTCTAGAATATCTAGATTCATTTGTAGAAAATATTTTAGATTTCGCAGAAAAAAAACATATACATTATGATCTGATTTTCAGTCATTATTGGTTGTCCGGTCTCGCTGCTTTGAAATTAAAAAAAGCATGGAATATTCCAGTTATTCACATGTTCCATACTTTGGCGCTCTTAAAAAACAAGGTTGCCCATTCTGAGAAAGACAAAGACGGGGAATTTCGTATTGAAGGTGAAAAAATTGTGTTGTCTGAAATAGACAAACTCATCGTCGCAACAACGGATGAAAAGGATAATCTGCAAACCTTATATTCCACTCCGGAAAATATTATAAATATCATTCCCCCAGGTGTAGATACTACTCATTTCTATCCAATTCCAGTAGATGAGGCAAAGGAATTCGTTGGTATTCCGGAAGACGAAAAGATGATCCTCTTTGTGGGGAGAATAGAACCTTTAAAAGGTATTGACACATTACTTGAGGCTATCTCACAACTAAAACAAGCTGACATTCTCCAGAGATGCCCTCATTATCTCTATATCATCGGCGGCAATCCTGATCCAGATCAAATTAATATGAGCAAAGAGATGCAGCGGCTGCAAGATCTATGCAGTAAATTAGGATTAGATGATCTTGTTCTTTTCTTAGGTAAGAGGGACCAAGATTCTTTACAGTACTACTACTCTGCAGCAGAAATGCTGGTAATGCCATCCCACTATGAATCCTTTGGGATGGTTGCTCTTGAATCAATGGCATGCGGCACTCCAGTGATTGCCACACAAGTAGGAGGATTGCAGCATCTCGTACTGGATCAAAAAACAGGTTTTGTAATTCCTAATGATGACCCAGATGCACTTGAAGAGAAGATTACCGTATTGATTTGCAAACCGGAATTGAGAGAGGAGATGAGCCAAAAAAGCAATTCTTATGCGCAATCTTTTTCATGGAATATGATCACTAAATATTTAATTGAAACCTTCGAAAAAACAATAAGTGGTTTTCACTAACCTCAAAATTAATTATTTTCTTCTTGATCCTTTATAAATTATCCCCTCACCAAATCGTTCCTGTAGGCCATCCATTGCTTCTAACAACATTTTTTCTTTCTCGAAATCTCTATCAAGTAAAGATAGCTGGTAAATGTCAGATTCCAGTTTACTTACTCCAACACCTATCAACCGCACCCCTTCACCTTCGGTCCATATTTTTTCAAATAAGCTCTTGGCAGAGGAAAAAATCACAGAATCATGGTTAGTGGGTTGATTCAGTGTGAGCTGACGTGTAATCGTATCGAAATTTGGCCAGCGGATTTTTAATCGGATTGTTCTCCCTGATAATTTATTTCTTCGTAAACGCCGTCCCACTTTTTCAGATAAATTTTTAATAACTGAATAAACCTCTGATTCTTGTATTAGATTATCAAAAAATGTCCTTTCATGGCTGATAGATTTCACGCTTTCATCATGTCCAACCAGGCGATCATCAATTCCCAATGCACGCCTTTTCAATATAAAAGCAAAACTACCAATGGTTTTTTCCAGTTTTCCTAACCGTATACTCTGAATATCTCCTATTGTTTCCACTCCAACATCATGAAGAAGCTTTTCCGATTTAGGACCAATGCCCCACATTTCTCTAATTGGAAGAGTTTTTAAAAAAGATGCCTCATGCCCAACAAGTATCACTTTAATTGCCATTGGCGCAGTTGGTTTTCTATGATCAGATTTCCCGATATTGGTAGCAATTTTTGCTACCAGTTTATTAGAAGCAGCTCCAATAGAACATGGTAAACCCGTTTCTTTTTGTATTTTAATTTGTATATCAATTGCTATATTCTTAGGTTCTTGAGGTAAATCACTCACATCAAGAAATGCCTCGTCTATAGAGATTGGTTCAACCAGAGGAGTTATATTTCGAAGAATATTCATAATGCGTTTGGAATACTGTGAATAATATTCATAATGCCCTCTCACCATGACAAGATCCGGGCATAAGCGCAGAGCTTTCTTTATCGGCAAAGCAGATCGAACGCCATGCAATCGTGCCGCATAAGAACATGAAGTTACCACACCTCTTCCATCTGATGTGCCTCCAGTTGCGAATGCTTTGCCCTTTAAAGATGGTTCTAATAATTCTTCCACAGAGCAAAAAAATGCATCGATGTCTACATGCAAAATTTTTCTCATATATTTTCCTGCAAGATAGTATTTATGTTCTATTGTACGACAAAAATAATTAAATAGAAAGTGATCCTCAATCCTCTTAATGCGTTTGTATCTCGGGCGATTTTATATTGAATAAACTGCATAAATCATGACAGGATAAAAGGTTTCTTGAATCTGGAAATAAATGAGCCATCCATCTAACCACCCCAATAGCTACATCCCCCATTCCCACACCAGTAGAACAGACAAACTCCTTATTCTCCAGTAACGCAAAATCATCACTTAGAATAAATGATCTCTTTTATCAGTTAGTAATTCCCGGATAGCCAGACATGCACCGCGGTTAATTGAATTAAATTGTAGGGAGGAATTTAAACATATATGATTCAAAATAAATTTGAATCAGGAAACTCTTTTACCACTTCTTTTAAAAATTTTAGAGCTATTTGCCATTCTTCATTAAAAAAGTGCAGGGTCACATTGTTAATTTGCAAATGGTAGGTAATTTCCCCATCAGGTTCCTCTGCGGTGTAAGCAAAGCAGTCATCTGTTTCAATAATTGTTTTCACTTTTGTATCCACATTTTCTTTCATTTTCTCTCCCTTATCAGCAGCTCACAAATCTTCAGATTCTTTTTTATCACTAATCCAAACACATACCCTTATGCTGGATTATTTTAAACTCCATTTATGAACAAATAGTCATTTCTGAAAATGTCCTGTCCATTTGATTGGGACACCCATTTCTTAATTATCATTAACAGAATACTAAAAGATGCCCAAATATTAAGGACACACTCCCGGATTCATCGAATTAAAGAACCCAGCAAACAAATTGCACCACTGATCAGTTGCATCAATAACGATCAGTGGTATTACACAGAAAATTACAATAAAGGCTAAAGCAGCTAATAAGATAACAATCCATGTGGGTTTTTTCTGGTCCCCTGCTTTTTGGCTTAATATTTTCTTTTTCCGGTTATTTTTATCAGGCTTTATTTTAGGAGCTCGTTCCTTTTGTGAATCTTCAACTTTAATGGTTTCCTCTTCATCTTGATCCAACTGAGAGGGTTCAGGAACCTCATCGATTTTTTCAACCGCAAATTCGAGGACATGATTCTCCCCAAGACTGATCAAATCTCCATTTTTAATATCAGTTAATTTCTTTAATTTCTTTCCATTCAAAAAAGTTCCATTGGTGGAATTTAGATCTTCGATCTGGAAAGTTTCCCCTTCCATTGTAATAACAAGATGATTCCGAGATATTTCAATATCGTCGATAACAATATCACTTTCCGGATCTCGGCCTACAATATTTTTATCTTTTATTAAATCAAATGATTTATTAATTTCATCACCTGTTTTGACTATGAGTTTGATCGAACTTGTCATGGGCACCTCCTGATATTTTTCTAAATTTATTATGGGAAGTAAGATATCAAGTATATCAATTTAAAAAACTCCCCGCCATGCCGTGTGCGACGTAGTTTTGAACCTGCTTTCGCAGGACGGGTTCTTCCTCGTTAGCTCCGCCTTGGCTTGCGCCTATCGCGTCACATCCGTAAGACAAGATCCCTTTATTTAAGGTGTTGGCTCAAAACAATGAGTGCCGCATCACGAACACAGCAGGATATTGTTTTTATACCATATTTCAACCAACCTGCATAGATTTCTGGATTTATAATAAGCTGCTTGACAGAGAATCAGGTAGAAAATACACTTAATCACATGGACAAACATACAGTCAGAACTTTTTTTGCTATTGATTTGCCAGCTCTTACTTCAGAACAAATTGAAAATAAATTATTGTGTTTTAAGAATTCCACCCTACGGAATATTAAATGGGCATCTTCCAACTCTATGCATATCACCATAAAATTTATCGGTGAATTCAATCCCGACCACCAATCTTCAATACAAAAAGACTTGCGTTCACACCTTAGGAATTTTGGAGAAATCAAGTTGTCATTCGGAGAAATGGGTGTATTTCCTAATTCAAGAAATCCAAGAATTGTCTGGTTAAGCTTGAATGAGCACGGACAACTTATTCGGCTTGCCCAAGTTGTTGATCTCATTACCAGCAATTACGGTTATCCAAAGGAAAAGAGGAGTTTTTCACCCCATTTGACCATTGGTAGAGTGAGAAATAACGCTTCATCAAGAGACAAGGAGCTACTTGTGCAAAAGATCGCTAATAATGAATCCATGGATATTAAACCATTTATTACCAACAAACTCAGCTTCATAAAAAGCTCCCTCACTCCTCAGGGACCAATTTATTCCACACTTTTTAGAATCCCCCTTTGATCATTGTATATGCTACAATTTGAATTCTTAATTCTAAAATCTAGAGGTGAATTCTGGGAAAAACAGATACATTAATAATAACGCGTGAGTTAGTTCGCGCGCTGGAAAAAAAGAAAGCGGAAGATATTGTTCTGCTTGATTTACGAGGTGTTGCCGTTTTTACAGATTATTTCGTAATCTGTTCGGGTACAAGTGACAGAATGTTAAGCAGCCTTCTTAATACAGCAAAAGATTCCATGCACAATCTATTTGATGTAAAAGGAGATATCCAAGGTAATCCTAGTAATGGATGGATCGCGGTAGACTACGGAAATTTCGTCCTACATCTTTTTTCACCCGAGCAAAGAAATTATTACCTTCTCGAAGAACTATGGGAAAAAGGTAATGTTTTACTTCGGATTAAATAGATTATTCCGCACTTAACAATAATCCTTTAAAAACGGCTATTACTTCTTTGCCGTGGTTTACAGGTTTCACGCCTTTATACACTTTCACAATATTTCCATCTTTGTTTATGAGAAAAGTTGTTCTTAGAACGCCATAATACTCTTTTCCAAACATTTTTTTCTTTCCCCAAACCTCATACATCTCACATACTTTATGATCATTATCAGCTAATAATAAAAATGGGAGTAAGTGTTTAGATTTAAATTTAAAATGAGATTTTACAGTATCCGGGCTAACTCCAATTATCTCAATACCTTGCTTCCGATATTCTTCATAATCATCCCGAAAATTACATGCTTCGGTAGTGCAACCGGGTGTACTATCTTTCGGATAAAAATATAACACCATTGGCTTTCCTTTAAAATCTGATAAGCTATTTTTTTCCTTCATCATTTAATAATTCAAAATTCGGAGCTATTGTATTTTCAAGTATCATTTTTCACCTCTGAAACTAGTATATTTACAAAACCTACTAAAGATTATTAATGAATAATTAATTTTTGATTAATGAGATTTTTCGACATAGTATTGGTTTCAAATCAATTCGGTGAACCTCATAACAAGCATCTTTATCACTAATGAATGTTTTCATATACAATTCAATTATGAAATCATCTTCACAAACCAGTAAGAGTAAAAACCATCAAATTAACTTTCTATTTACTTCTGCTCTTATTCTTGTCATTTTCCCGTTTCTTATTATCAAATCAGTATCAAGCGCAATCTTATATTTTTTCATTTTAGTAATTTCAACTGGATTTTCATTATTTTTCTGGATAAACTTTGTACCGTTTTTCCCTAAAGGTTTTTCTGGTTTTTTTAATACAGCCCAAATATTAATTCTGTCCTTGTTTAAAAAGACAAAATCCTCATATCACATTCAGGCAGGCAAATTTGACAAGGATTATTTTTTCATACAAAAAAAGCCGAAATTGGACGCACTCCTGATCGACGAAAAAAGTGCAGTTATTGTGGTCAACAATGACGGCAAGAAACGGGTCATCCTGCATGGTTTTCACTTTATTAGTAACAGAGAAAAAGCCCTTCATACATTTGATATCGGATTTCACCATTTCGTTTGGGGGCCACAGAAAACAGAGAAGCCGTTTAGAAGTCATGTTCCTGATTTAGATCTTAGCCAAACCCACTTGCATTCTCTTAGAGTTGCTCAAACAAAGTGTAAAACTAAGGATGAAATTAAAATTGTCCCCTCCTTTTCCGTATTCTATGATTTTTCCTCCCCAACGGGAAATAAACAATTGGGAGAAATGTTATTAAACATTTCCGATCATTTTTCCGCCAATAAGATATTTGGAGAATTGCAATTTGAGATAAACGAATTAATTGGAAAGCATGTAACCAATATTTGTAAAGGTCTTCTGAAAAACACAAATGTTAAGCAACTAACTGATCAGAATTCATCATTAATGGACGATATTTTAATAAAAATCAACACAAATGTTAGTAGTAACACATCGGACTCACACATAAAAAAGGAACTTCACCTATTAGAAAGCATAAAACCATTGGGACATTGGAAAATGCTAAATATCAGGGTATTTTTGAATAATCTTTGGATTCAGAAAGATGTTCGATAATATGAATGCTATGAATCAGAAAAATAAGCCAATTATCGATCAATTATTCGCCGCAAATGAGTCTGCGGGAAGATTACGATTAATTCTCTTCGTGCTTCTACTGTTAATATATTGGTCCTTTATAGCCCAAACTAAAGTTGCCCTCTTCGTCATTTCAAACAATTTTCTTGAGCTGTTCCCTAATTCCACAAATTTCACTTCAGGGGTCATACGGGACATAATCCTACGGTATTTTTCTCCTTCAACTATTTTATTTACTGCAATCCCACTTGTTATCTTCCTTTCAATCAGGAAAGTGACAAGCCGGTATTTACACAAACTATTTCCGGCGATCGGATTCAAGGAATCAGAGAGATATCTTACCAAAACTGCATTCTCATTTCCCATAAGAAATACTCCTATCCAAGAAAGCATCTTTACGAAACCTCATCACAGCCTAGAGCACCTTAAATTCCTTGGCGGCCCCGCCAAATTCGTTTTCGATCCGTCATCCGCATTCATCATTCAGAAAAAAAACAATCAGGAATATTTCTTGATCTCTTCAAACCACCAAAGTAATTCGAAGGATTTCATCCTTCCTCATGGAGATAAAATATTTGCATTCATTTCAAAAAACGACCGCAAAGTGCTTTTAAAAAATCTGATAATCCAAGACAGTTACGGTCAAACTATCGATTTTGGTTTGATTAGCTTATTGTTTTTTTTCAACATTTCTCAAAATAAACCCGAAACATCTTCATCACATGAAATCACATTGCATGATGCAAGATTATTATCTTATCTTGGGGAAGTTGGAAAAAACACAATTCATCAATTCCTTCTTGATGAAACACACAGTTTTTTACATACGAATGCATCGATAATATTAAATGATGAGACTATACCACCTTCCAGCAATCAAACTCACGGAAAAATTCCTGATATGGCGCTTAAAATTCTTCATGAAAATTATTCAAAAAACACACCGATATTAACAAAAATATCACGTGGAGTGAGCCGTAAACACAAACATTCCATGTATACATTTATAAAAAAAATGAGTGTGTTTTCTTTCAACAAGGAAGAACTCAAGAAAAATCTTATATTACAATTGTCCAATCATCTTAACAAACAATTAAAATCTTTTTTTCACACATCAATAATTCAAATATCAATAATTGAAATAAGGGAAATAACAATCAATGAATAATTATATTTACTCATCACAGGTAAAGAAAGCAAAAAACCAACAATCCCCTATAGTTGCCCTTGAGTCAACAGTAATTACACACGGTCTACCGCAGCCAAAGAATTATGAAGTCGCATTAGCAATGGAAAACGAAGTCCTTAAGGAAAACGCAACACCAGCGACGATTTGCCTGATGGATGGAGCTATCCGTGTCGGAATTGATAACAACGAATTAAAAACTCTTTCTCAAGTCACAAATTCCGTAAAAGTCAGTCGCAAAGATATTGCTTATGCTATATCATTTGGATTAAATGGCGGAACAACGGTTTCTGGAACAATGACAGTCGCACATGCCGCTGGCATTAAAGTTTTTGCAACCGGTGGTATTGGTGGTGTTCATCGTGGGAATAGCTTTGATGTTTCCTCTGATCTGCCCACCCTCGCACAAATCCCTATGATTGTGGTCTGCTCTGGAGCAAAAGCAATCCTTGACATACCTTCCACAAAAGAAAATCTGGAAACCAATGGTGTCCCCATATTAGGTTATAAAACAAATGAACTTCCTGCCTTTTATTCAATACACAGCGGGATTAAAGTGGACTACCAGGTCAACAATGCAGAAGAGATTGTTTCAATTGCGTTAAACCAATGGAAATTAGGGCTTTCCTCTGCGCTTCTTGTAACTGTTCCTCCACCAAGCAATTTAGAGATTCCAGCAAGTCAAGTTGAGGCACAGATAAAAGAAGCCTTAGAAGAAGCAAAGAAAAACAACATTACCGGGCCAGCCATAACCCCGTTTTTGCTCCTAAAGGTCAATGAAAAAACCAAAGGCAAGAGCATGCGCGTTAATATCGCGTTATTAAAAAACAATGCCCGGATTGCAGCAAAAATCGCTGTGGCACTTAGCTCAGCGGTAAATAGTTGATCTTCGTGTAGCAGCGGGAGTTAATGTTTGCGTCGGGATATCAGTTGGTGTCGGTGTTTGAGTAGGTAGTTCAGTTGCCGTAGAAGTTGTCGTTAATGTCGGAACCAGCGTACGGGTAGGCGTAACAGTAGGTTGAGGGGTTTCGGTTGGTCTCGCCGTTTCTGTGGGAATAGTTGTCACAGTATTCACCGCTGTTTCAGTAGGGATTGGTGTAATCGTTGAGATAGATGTTGGTGTAGGAGTCGGAGAATCACCAAATATTTCAAAATATCCACTTGTCTTCCATACCTCGCCAACAAATATCTGAACCTCATAAAAACCTGGCAGCCATTCATCAGACGGAAGTGTTGTATCTGTGTATCCATATCCCCCGGAAGCGCCATTCCATAGGATTGATTCATAATTGATCAACTCTCCATCCCTGAACCATAATGCTGACCATTGGGTTCCAGGGATCATTTTGTTATAAGAGAAAGAACCGTAAATAGTTGCATTTGGTTGATCAAATCTGACATTTGGATCTATTGGTAAATATTCACCGGTCAAACGTCTGGCAAATGATATATCACTAAAAATCGATTCCGGGTTTGGCGTGACTTCAGATGTAAACCCTTCGCTAATCACTGCCGGCATAATTGGCGTTGGGGTAAATTCTGGCGTTTCTGTCATTGTTGGCGTTAGCGTAACCGTTGGGGTCTGTGTAACCGTGGGCGTGAGAGTTATAGTCGGAGTTAATGTCGCTGTTGGTGAAGGTTCAAATACTTGATAAGTCATTGGCTCAGCGTAACTGTTTACAAGAAATGCCGCAACAATAACCAACAAAGCATAGAATACTAACTGCCAGGCCCTTCCAAGTAGCTTTCTGCGCTTTAGGAAAAACCTCAAGCGGCTTGCTTCTTGAAAAGCACGGATAGCTGTAAAAAAAATCCCGCCGCCAGCAAGAAGAAGCAAAATGAATATGATGGTTACAGTTGTCTGGATGTCAAGACTCATTATCGGTATACCTTATTAGTTTACTCAAGCTCCTGAAGCTGCTGTGCCTTTCTAAATCTTCGTGTTATAGATAAAAACCGCGGAATCACTATACTAAATATTTTATATGTAATTTTGTTTAATGGGAAATCGTAAGCGCCAATTCTTTGAACCACTTGACACCCTAGCCCCAGTTTGAAACGGTACACCCCCCACATTCTATCTTGTTTATTAAAAACATCAGGAGCACCCCAAAGATCATAAACACTGCAACCAAATTTTTTACTTATTTTTATCGCCTTCCATTGGAGCAAGTAATTCGGCATTTTTTCACGATGTTTACCGGTTGACATACCATACAAATACCAAGAGCGATTGCCAAAATGGAATAAAAGTAAACCAGCCACCATTTCCCCTTCTACTTCAGCGATTAGGGGTACTGCCATCTTTGCCTTTATTAATTCAGACCAAACATCAATATAGTATTGCTTGGGACGGATGATAAAACCATCTCTGATGGATGTTTCCAGGTACATTTGATATAACTCATCTAAATCATCAATTCCACCCTCTCTGATGCATACACCCCTTCTTTCTGCTAATCGGATATTATATCTAGTCTTCTGTTTCATAGCAGCTAGCAGTTCGTTTTCTGATTTTTCTAGTTTCATCCATGCGGTGTTCTTAAATTGGATCTGCTGTGTAGAAAACAACCATCCTTCTTTTAATAATTCATCTACAACTTCTTGGGCTTGAAGAAATCCTATATCAGTGGTATCTAATTGTTCGCCTGTCCCATATATGACCTCTGGGTCAATTTTAATTAATATTGCATTCCTACCTTGAGCAAATACACGAATATCATCAAGCACTTTCTTCCGCAATAATACGTTCGACCAATCTAGTAATGGTCCTTGTGGTATGTAGATTGTACAGAAACTCATATTCAATACAGGTACGGTTTTTTCTCTGATTAAAATAAGCGCCGCCGCGTTGACCTTCCCAAATTCATCTTTCCAGATATACCGTTCTGGTTTCCAACCATATTTAGATTTAACTTCTCCCCACTCCCACGCCTGAAGGATACTAAAACCAGGAAGATTCTTTATGAGAGCATTCCATTTCAATTTATTGAATATTTCGCTTTGATTAATCACAATTTCTTATTTCTGGCCTAGAATTATTGCGTCTGAATTTTTCTTATTTTCATTAACATGGAATAAGCAGTATATATCGGTTTATTAATTACTTTCTGGTAAACGCCTGCTGTTCTTTTTATTTCTCCGCCAAATCCTCTCTTAAATCGATAAACTCCCCAAAGTTCATCGGAACGAGACATGAAGTCCCTTTCCAACAAATCTTGTTCCTCATCTGGAATACCCCAAAGATCGTATTCAGTGCACCCGCGAGAAGCCGCCCATCGCATTGCCTCCCACTGAAGCAAATAGGTTGGCATCCGATTTCTCTCAAGATTATTAGATGCTCCGTAAAAATACCAGGCCCGTTTACCACGGGCAAAGACCATAATCCCGGCCAGTGGGGTTTTATTGTATTCTGCAATCAGCAGCACACAATCTTGATTTTTTGAAAAAAGATTAAAAACATTTTTATAATATTGCGCTGCATGAACCCCAAATTTATCTCTTGAGCTGGTAACTCTTATGAGCTTATTAAAAAGTTCAATATCATTTGATTGTTTTATAACAATATTTTTCTTACTGGCTAAGCGGATGTTATAGCGTGTTTTTTGCTTCATTCTCTTCAACCATTCTTCTTCTGGACCTATTAAAGATAGAACCATCGTCCTTCTCGGTTGAATGGAAATCGAGCTTGGATTAAAACCCTGAGATTCCAGGAAGTAACTCCCATTACCATTCTCCCACTCATCAGGTTCAATATATAAAATAAATGCATTTTCCTGCTGACATAATGAAACTGCTTCATGGATAATTTTTTTCCATTTTGTCCCCACAGGCCCTTTAGGAATATAACCAAAAGATAAACCTATCGGTAATCTTCGAAATAGGATCTGAGCACCTGCATTATCAGCAAGTAAATACTTCGGATACCACTTATGATTCTGTTTGAATAATCCCCACGCAGAAGTTTGTAAAATATGTGCGTCAGGTTTTGATTCTAAATATATATCCCACTTTCTTTTATTTTCAGAATTCATAAGTCAAAACTAGATGGATTACCTTGTACATTATGTTTAATTTCAGCATCAGGAATTATTTCATTAAGGAAATTGATTATTTGATCGCCCTCCCCTGCCCGGGATAAATCGACCAGTTTTTTGACGACCTCTCCCAGCTCTTCCCCCCTTATTTTATCCTGTCCTTCTTCATGAAATATTCCAGGATGATCTGTTTTGCTGAATTTTCTCCCATCATTCCAAAGATCCTCGCTAATTTTCTCTCCATTTCTTATCCCTGTAAAAACAATCTCAATTTCCTTTCCAGGTTCAAATCCAGATAAGCGGATCAAATCTTCAGCCAAATCAACGATTTTTATCTGTTCTCCCATGTCCAGAACAAACGTCTCACCCCCTTTTCCCATACCGGCAGATTGAATAACCAGATAGACCGCTTCGGGAATTGTCATAAAATAGCGTTTCATTTCTGGGTGAGTTACAGTAACCGGGCCTCCGTTAGCAATCTGCTGTTTAAATAACGGTACGACACTGCCTCTACTTCCCAGTACATTTCCGAATCTTACGACGGAAATAGGTTTTTTTAGACGTCCTGCCGCATCCAAAAAAAGCATTTCAGCAAGTCGTTTTGATGCGCCCATCACACTCACCGGGCGAATGGCTTTATCAGTCGAAATAAGGACAAGCCGTTCAACCTTGCTTTTTTCACAAGAATTTATGATATTCTGTGTTCCCAAAACATTATTCAGGATACAGTCTTCAACATTTATTTCCATAAGAGGGACATGTTTATGTGCAGCCGCATGGAATACAATCTGTGGTTGATTTCTTAATAATTCTTGGTCAATTCGGCAAGCATCCCTTATGTCAGCAATTGCTGTAATAACAGGTAAAGATGGATAATTCTTTTTTAAAGATTGGTAAGTGTCAAAAATACTATTCTCCCCATGACCGAGAAGGATCAATTTTAATGGGGACCAGCGTGCGATTTGACGGCAAAGTTCCTGACCAATTGATCCGCCAGCACCAGTGACCAGCACTATTTTACCTTCAAGCATATTACCAGCCAAGTCAACATCAATTTGGGCAGGTGGGCGGCGTAAAAGATCAGCGATTTGAACCTCTCTTAGTCGTGTGACGCCAGCGGTACCTCCTAGAAGTTCATAAATGCCTGGCATTGTGCGGAAAGGGATTTTGTTTTTCCGGCAAATATTGGTAATTTCCCGTATGGCTTTGCCCGATGCGCTGGGAATCGCTATGATTACTTCATTTACTTGATATTTATTAATAACTTTCGATAAGTCTTTTAGGCGGCCTACAACCGGTATCCCATGTAATTGCTGATTATATTTTTCCGGATTATCGTCCAGAAATCCAATCGGATTAGTCTTCAATAAAGGGTTTTTTTGGAACTCCTTGACAACCATCGCCCCCATATCACCAGCTCCAATAATTAGAGATTTTTTCTTATTATCCCGAACCCGTTGATTAACCGCCTTGTTTTTATTCCCTTCAAAAAGAACTCTTAATCCAAATCGCAATCCGCCTACAAATAGAATTGAGAGAATCCAATCAATCACCAAAACAGATCGTGGAAATGATACAAAAACGTAGTTGGCAAAAAGAATCAGCATTATTACAGTGATTAACGTTGATGAAACTGTCACGGCAAATAATATCAACTTCAGCTCGCGAATACTGGCATACACCCACATTTTGCGATACAACCCAAAAAAATAGTATGTAATTGGTTTAATCGTAATAGTAAACAACAACAACCACAATAATGATAAGTAATAATTACTAAACACTTCTATCAATTCCAAACGGAGAATGTATGCGCCGACAACTGAAATAATCGACAAAACCATATCTCCCAATAAAATATAACGATTGCGAATATTCAGATTAATTTTCATTTTATAACCCTCGGAAACCCACAACAGCTCCAAGTGTCCTGATAATAATCAACAGGTCCATCATGAAATTTCTGTGCATGATGTAGTATAGGTCGTGCTCCAATTTGATAGCTGTCTCTTCAATATTGGAAGCGTATCCATAATTCACCTGCGCCCAGCCTGTAACACCCGGCTTCACAAATAATCTCGCCCTGTAAAATGGGATATCCTTTTGCAAATCTTCAACCATCTCGGGGCGTTCTGCCCTTGGCCCTACCAAAGTAATATCCCCATTAATCACATTTATGAACTGAGGAATTTCGTCCAAGTGGCTTTTTCGCAAAAATCCACCTACTCCTGTGACCCGGTCATCATTCTCAACAGCAAATCTAGCAATCCCATCCTCTTCTGCATCCTTCTTCATGCTGCGGAATTTATATAAAACAAATTTTTTGCCGTTTTTCCCTACTCGTATTTGTTTAAATAAAACAGGAAATCCATCATCAATCACAATAATTAGCGCAATCAATGGATATATCAGCCCTAAAAATATTAGACCAAAAATAGATCCGATTATGTCCATCAGCCTTTTAATTAATTCATAACTTTCAGGAGCATGCGCGCGATCAACAAATGACCGCAAGACCCAATCGTCACCCAGCAACGCTATTGGTACTCTGCCCATTAATCCTTCATAAATAACAGGCATTGTATTAATTGCTATACCTTTTTCTTCAGCAGCAAGAATTGCTGAGTACATGCTTGGCTGCATATCACCAGAAATTGAGAATATCAAATCCGTTGCATTCTCTCGCTCAATGATCTGTATCAGTTCTTTGCTGCTGCCAAAAACCGGTACACCCGTGATTATATTTCCTATCTTTTTCTTGTCATCGTCCACAAACCCCACCAGACAAAATGGTTGTGGTTTAATTTTTGTCATTTCCTCCGCCAAGGTAGATCCCGCACGGCCAGCTCCTATAATTATTACGCGTCGCAAAAATACAGGCGCCGTAAAAACACGGATATAAAGGAGCCTCCACAACAATGTCAATCCAGCAGCCGCAGCAATAAACACAGCAACGCCACGCCGTGGAAGTGAGTTCGGTTCTGAAATAAAAAATATTAACAAGTATAAAACCGTACTAATAATCGTTGATACCGTTAATCCCCGAACAGTGTCCCCTCTGCGGCCAGCACGATTTATATCGTATAACTCAATCAGAATTAACAACCAGACGAATGGGAGAAAATAATACCAATTAGGTGTCCGTTTCAATAGGGATTGCCAGGTGAAATCCATCCACAGGTCTTTCGTCGACCAGAAATACAGTGAAGCAATTAATGCAATACCCGCTGAAAGAGTGTCACCTAAAAGAAGAATTATCCGGCGTTCATTATCCGTTATTCGCCATAAAGGCTTCTGACCATTAGTTTCGTTTTTCATTAATACTATTTATTCCCTCCGCGGGGAGGTAAAAAGGCTGTAAATAAAACCACTTCCCCAGGAAAAATGCATAGTGATGATCGCAAAAGGCATTAGCGTAAAGCATAAACCATTATGCTTAATCGCAGTTTGTAAACCAATTAATATTACTGTTAGTAAATAGATCCCAAATTCTACACCCAGTATTATACGTGTAAATGGGATGAAAATTGATAAAACACCAAGAAAATATATACTCGCAACAAAAAGAGGTGGTACAGCTTGTCTCAGCCTGATTGTTGTGGGATAACGCTGGAGCATCCTTGCTTTCCAGTATCCATATCGCCAATATTGTTTTGCAAGTTCCTTTAAGTTTTTTCGCGCATAGTATCTTGACCGAATCCTTGGATCTAACCATACCCTGCCGCCATTGTTTTTTAGGCGAGCGTTAAATTCATAGTCTTCATTTGCCAGCAGTGTTTCATCAAGTCTACCGATATTTTCGAAAGTTTTTTTATAAAACGCTCCAAACGGTACTGTATCTACGTATTGTGCCTTAGTTGAAATTCTATATTTTGCATCTCCAACACCCAATGGATGTGCTGCTGCTTTGGCAATCGCATTTGCAATACAAGTATCTTCTCCGGGTTGTATCTCCCAAATCCCACCCACATTTTCTGCTACGTTATTCCTTAAAAGATTTACACTTATTTTCACATATTCTTTATTGGGTTCTGAGTGCGCATCTAACCGAATAAGGATCTCCCCTTTTGCTGCGTTTGCAGCGCAATTCACACCTGATGGTATCGTTTGCTTCGCATTATCAACCACTTTGACAATTACAGAAGGTGTGCTTTTAATAAATTCGGAAATCTTCTTTTTAGTCGCATCTGTAGAAAGGGCATCTGCAATCACGATTTCAATATTTGAGAGTGGATAATCCTGCTTCTGAATTGCTTTGAGAAGAAGCCCTATGGTTTTTTCCTCATTGTAACAAGGAATAATGATAGATACTTTTGGAAATTCCTTAAGGTTATTTTTCATGTGCTAAAGGTATTTTTACCATAAAACAACTGCCTTTACCCAATTCACTTGTTACGGTAATTTCTCCCCCATGCGCTAATACAATCTGATGTGCAATTGACAAACCTAATCCGACACCCTTATCATTTCCTCTATACCTGGATTTGTCTACTTGGTAGAAACGGTCAAATATTCTCTCAATATCTTCCTTTGGTATCCCAATTCCAGAATCTGTTAAAGAGATCCTAATAAACCCTTTCTCGACTCGTGTGGAAATATCAATCTGCCCGCCAGTTTGCGTAAACTTAATTGCGTTATCAAAAAGGTTGATAAAAACTTGAACAATGCGCTCACTATCTACATAAACAAAAGTTTGTTCATCATACCTTTTCTTTATCGTTATTAATTTTTTCTCAATTCTATATTTAAATTTTTCAAGCACATTTTCAATAATCTGATTAACTTCTAATTTCCTTTTTATTAATTTCATCGTCCCTGCATCCAGCCTTGCCAGCATCAATAAGTCATTGACAAGGTAATCCAACCGGTTCGTTTCATCAAGGATAATTTGCGCAGCATGTTGTTTATCTTCTTCTGTTTCTACGGCCCCATCGAAAATTGCTTGAGCAAAACCCTGAATAGATGTTAGGGGAGTTTTAAATTCATGAGATACATTTGCTACAAATTCTTTTTGTGATTGAAGGCTGTTGCGCACTTTTAGATCCATCTCGTTGATTACACCAGCCAACTGCTGCACTTCCGATGGTCCCTCCAATATGATTGGCGGAAAGTCGCCTGAGGCTAGTTGTTGGGCAGAATTAGATATATTCTTTAGCGGACGAGTAATCCACCGTGCGATAAACCAGCTAATCAAGAATGCGATTGCCAATGCTATCAATCCAACTCTAAAAAGGGGATTAAGCAATTCATCTTGGAAGATAGTTCGAATCTGGATGCGTGGTCGAGGTATGGCTGCGATTAAAAAATAAGTATCATTGATCGGACGAATCTGGTAAAACCATAATTGTGTTCCCTGATCTCGAAAGACACGTATATTTCCTTCACTCCTTTTAAAGGCATCAGAAGGATTAACTCTTGGAAACTCTGCATTTTGTGAGCCCTCAGAATCTAAAGTTGGATATCCAACATCATCCACAACGATCACCCGCACATCCAATAGTTCTGCATCAGCTAAAAATACGTCAATTAGGCTGCTCCATTTTTCCTCTATGTAATAATTCAGTCGGTTTGCAAGCGAATCGGTTACATAATTCAAGCGGATAAATTCTTTCCAATAAAGAAACGGACTACTTTGGAAAGCCACAACGATACCTGTGAAGGCAGCCACAAGAACAAACGCAATCAGTAAAACATAAGTCAGCCAAAGTCTGGTATTAATTGAAGAAAAAACACTCATTCCGTTATTTTATATCCATATCCTGTGATTGTCTCGATATTTACACTTGTGCCTTTTAATTTTCGCCGTAATTGTGCCACATGGACATCTACAGTTCTTGTTTGACCAGCAAATGAATATCCCCATGCCAAATTCAGAAGCTGCTCTCGCGAGAAAACACGCCCCTTTTCCTCAATCAGCACTCGCAGCAGCTCATACTCTTGAGTACGCAGATTCACTAATTCATTTTCCACGCGCACCTCACGGCATTTATTATCGATGGACAAATTCCCTATGCGCAATATTTCTTGTGGGTTTTTTCTCGTGAGCATATTTCTTCGTAACACTGCTTTAATGCGTGCAACCAATTCGCGGGGATTAAAAGGTTTGGTAAGGTAATCATCTGCACCCAACTCTAACCCTAATATCTTATCAATATCCTCGTCCTTAGCAGAAAGCATGATTATGGGCACTTCATTTTCTTCAGCCCTTAATGTTTTACACACGTCATACCCATCCATCTTTGGAAGCATGATATCCAATACAACCAGAGCAGGCTGCGTACTCCTTATGCCGTTAAGTGCGGAAAGTCCATCCATGTATGCGACCACAGAATAATTCTCTCGTTCTAAATATATGCGCACAAAGTCGATGATACTAACTTCGTCATCCACCACGCAGATAAGGTCAGCATCCATGGATTTAGAATTTAAACTTTTGCGATCACTTCGATCTCTACCAAGCCTAATTTTGGTAGTGCACCCACCTGCATTGTTGATCGAGCTGGCGGGTTTTTCTCAAAAAATTCAGCATACACAGCATTCATCTTTGGAAAATCTGCTATGTCGCTCAAGAAAACACTTGTCTTGACCACATCCGAAAGATCACTTCCAGCTTCCTGAAGAACAGCCGTGATATTTAGTAATGCCTGCCTTGTTTGCGCTTCTACGCCGCCTTCCACAAATTCACCGCTTTCTGGATCTAATCCTAGTTGCCCAGAAAGAAACAGAAACCCGCCTGAGCGAATTCCCAATGAATAAGGCCCTACAGCCTTTGGTGCTTTTGGGCTTGTCAATATCTCTTTTTTTATTATTTCTGCCATCTGTACCTCCATTTATCATTATTATAAATGCCATTTTATAGGCATCCAAAAAAACGTGTAAAAACCTTGTAATAATCAGACTGGTATAATTTCACACGAAAACCAACAACCCAAAATAATAAGGACCCCTGTTTATGTTATTAGAAAGTCTAAACGCAGTTGAAGCACGGTATCAAGAAATAATTAAACTCATTGAAAAAAACATCAACGATTACCAGCAGATTGCTTCACTTTCTAAAGAGAAATCCGATCTTGAAGAGATTGTTAATAAATCCCGTGAATACCGTCAAACGATGAATAATATTGAAGAAGCGCAGGGTATCATCGCCGCTTCTGACGAAGAACTTTCCGAATTGGCTAAGGATGACCTAGATCATCTTTTGCCCCGATCCGAAGAATTGGAACAAGATTTAAAAGCCCTTCTTGTTCCAAAAGACCCGCGCGATAAAAAGAATGTGATTATCGAGATCCGAGCCGGAACTGGCGGCGATGAAGCTGGCCTGTTTGCCGCAGATCTGTTCCGTATGTATTCCCGTTATGCCGATAACAATAAATGGGCAATGGAAATAATTTCTCAGAATAATACCGGTATTGGAGGATTTAAGGAAATCATTTTTATGATTAAAGGACATGGTGCATATTCACGTTTCAAATTCGAATCCGGCGTTCACCGTGTTCAGCGTGTCCCTTCTACCGAATCATCTGGGCGCATCCATACATCAACAGTGACTATTGCCGTGCTGGCTGAGGCAGAAGAGGTAGATATCCAAATCCCGAATTCTGACCTTAAGATAGATGTGTATAAATCTGCGGGAGCAGGCGGACAAAATGTACAAAAAAACTCAACCGCTATTCGAATAACTCATCTCCCCACAGGTATTGTGGTGGCCTGCCAGGATGAAAGGTTACAACTGCAAAACAAACTTCGGGCTATGAGCATCATGCGAGCAAAATTGTACGAAATTGAAGAGCAAAAACGGCAGGCTGATGAAATCGCTGCTCGACGCGCGCAAGTAGGTACAGGCGGGCGATCCGAGAAGATCCGCACCTATAATTACCCTCAATCACGCGTTACAGACCACAGGATTAACATCTCCTCCCATAATTTGCAATCGGTCATGGAGGGAGAGTTAGATCTGTTTATTGATGAATTAACAATTCGTGAAGAAGCTGACCGCCTTAGCGCAATAGAAGCGGAGGATTAACACGGGCAGCCTGGGCGCTTGGCTCAATAATGCACAAAAAGCAATTATTGCTTTAGAAGAACATTCATCCTCACTCTATGCATTAACCAATCTTATTCTTAAACAGCCCACTTCCTGG
>Ga0255374_10009_pt1 | contig 27760 bp, 27 predicted proteins | sample ANMaggSeSYBR01H4_FD_182088 | JGI IMG/M metagenome (GOLD analysis project Ga0255374, IMG submission 182088) | Sediment cell enrichment communities from methane seep in Santa Monica Basin, California, United Staets - ANME aggregate JGI... | ecosystem: Environmental > Aquatic > Marine > Cold seeps >... | reverse complement strand
TCCGTTTTGTCTTTGTGTTCGTGCTAGATCTGTCGCCATAGTTCCTCCTTTTTTCGAGATGCTCAGAAGCTACTTACTCATGAAATTTGATTATCAAGTCTCCAGAATTCCCCTTCTTCCTCAATAACACTCTCCAGAATTGCCTCTCGGGTAGCTTTAACCTCAATGATTATTGCCTGTCGGGCGATAGCAACATCACGAGTTTGCAATGCATCAATGACGAGCGAGTGTCTACTTTCCAGCGTCTCACCGTCTCGGCATAGAATCATAAAACGGAGCAGCCGATCGTGTAAGCAACCCAACGTCTCCACCAGTTCATAGTTACCCGATGCCTCAGCAATCAGGTAGTGGAAGGTCCGGTTCTCGCTCATGTAACGGAGGTATGTTTCATCGTCTTCGTCAGTGTAGCCAGCATGAACGTGTTTGAGCTGTTCTAGCTGCCTATCGGTGATCCGGACCACGGCTCGTTCGATACAAGCTACTTCTAGTATTTCGCGCAGTTCGAGCATATCGCGCAATTGTTTGAGGGTGATGTGGGTGACAAAATATCCAGAGCGGGGCTTGATCGTTACCAGCCCTTCCTGGTTGAGCATCTGGAGTGCATCGCGCACCGGCGTAATGCTAGTGCCGTAGCGTAGGGCTAGCTTATCCAGGTCTAACCTTTCACCTGGTTTGCGATGTCCAACACCAATGGAACGCCGAAGGTTATTGTAGATCAGACTCTTTGAGGTACCATTTGATTCCGAACGAGGCATGAACGCAACTCCATTAATGGCAAACAAATGTACGATAGCTATACTGCGGGGGAATTATTAACTGTAATAGTATCATAATATATCAGTTCTAAGTATAGATATATTAGATATTCACTCTGATTTTCGCCTAGTTTCCTCAAAACCGTCCTATTTAGCGTTCGACTCCCCTAGAAAACCATCTCAGTTTTTCCTCCTTTAGAGAATAAACCTAAGCGGTTTTTGGCTATATTGATAACTATTCCCTGCTATCTGATCCATTCTTCCTTTGATTTCACCAAGGTTGCACCAGGAAGCCAATTGAACCATCCCAATGAACCAATGGGTGCGATTTTCGAGGACCTTGCGTTTCAAATAATTTCTTTCTCAATTGACTTACTCTCAAATTAATAACCCTGTTTGCAATATAGGCGTGGGTTAACGAGGAGGTCCAAATATTGGATAAAAGCCCTTGGCCTGAAGACTATTAACAGCAAAACCCTACCGAATGGTAGGGTTTAGCATATGTGACTTAGTAGGCGATCACTCGCCTCGAACCTATACGTTTCTTTTAGATATTGTCTACGATATTTTGGAAAATATTGCCAATGGCTGGGCCAAGAAGGGATAGAATAACGATCACTACGACTGCAACTAATACAAGAATTAGAGCATACTCTACGAGACCTTGTCCTTTTTCTTTCGGTGCGAATAACATGGTTTTTACCTCCTATCTATTTGAATTTCAATTAAGGTGTATGCATACCTTTCATGTTAATACATATCATAATGAACAACACCTCAAATTGCAATACGTTTTCCCAACAATTATGCAAAGTCTTTCTGGCTCTCAGCTGGCAAAAATAGCGAAACTCCTCCTGGGCCCCCTACCTAATACTTTATCCAACTAAATTCACTTTACATAATCTTTACCCGGCGGTCACATCTACACCAGGTAAAGTCCAGAGAGATCGGAAAACATTCCACCTATTTGACTGTTGGCTAAGATCATATTAGGCTAGTTTTAGACCATTCTAACTCGAGAAGGAAATCCCAAGCCCAACATCGGAGCTTATCAAAAAGGTGATGAAAGGTAAACGCATTACGATCACACGATACGGACACTCCACTTCATATACATTCACATACAATTTATTTGCACCCAAGAGCCTGCACAAGCGCAGCGGGAAGAAAAACGGTGGGCAAAGAACGTAACATGGCAGGTCACAGGATCTGATTGGCTATCTCATATCCCAATCACCGGTTTGTTTTCATAACTTCTATAAATGGACTTTTTGCCTAAATATAGGTTTCAATCTCGCTCCCAAAAGTCAAATAAATTTCGAGCAGAAAAGGGTTAGAAGAAATGCTCAAATTCAAGAATTTTTTCAGCAGGCTTTAGCGTCCTGCAGCCTTTTCACAAAGAATTTCCGCCTGATTATCGTACATCACATAGCAAACATCTCGCGTAGGGTTAGCTGCCACTACTGTTGAAGTCCAGGGGAAAGGTCCCTGCAAAACAAGAGAAGGATATGTTCTTTTCATAGATTCTTGATACCAATCGTAATGCAGCAAGTCTGTGGCTAGCAGGACCAAATCGGCCCGTTCATCAAGAGCGAAATGAAAATACCACAAAGAAAAAGTAGCTTGATCTCCCTCGGTAAAAACAATTGCGTTCTCCGGCGCTAAAGCAAAAACTTCTTTTACAAAATTCCCGGCACGGGCATCTTGGGACGCATCAACATTTTCCCAGTTACCAATAACCACAACAACTAAATTTAAAATTAAGAAAGACAAAAAGAACACTTGCAAAAATACTTTGTGTTTTTTTAGATACCTAATACTAAACCCCACGCAAATCCCGATCCAAATCGAAAATGAGATAATGGCAGGGATAAAGTAAATATATGAATCCGAAGATTGATAAATAAGGGATGTAATCCAGAATACCACTCCAATCCAGATTGTTAAAATATATAACTTTGAGGTTTTGTAGAACATGACCAGTCCTAAAAATTCCCAGAATAATTCCCACCAAACCAAATTGCTGCAAGATTAAAGACCCGCTTGCTTCTATCCGCGGCCATAGAGGAGCGAGCGTATTTTGCTAGGGCCTACCGGAAAAGAAGAGCGAGAGTTTCAACAATTAGTCGTTAGAGACAATAACTATTCATCCCTTGCAAATGGAACTGATTTTTTCATCATCGACATTGAATATGCTTATCCAAAAGACTTGGTCGCGGTAGAATGGCGCTCAGAGGGGCCGAAAAAGAAGTATCCCGAGAAATACTTACCTAATCTCTTCATTATTGAAATGAAATACGGAGACAAATCTCTCAAGGGCAAATCAGGGTTAAAAGATCATCAAAGGCAATTTCATCATTTACTCTCAAATGAACCTTATCTTGAACAATCCAAACAAGAAATGATCCATTTATTTGACCAGAAAAGAGAGCTTGGATTAATCCCTTACCTGGCAAAATCAGAAAATAAAAATGCTGTTACCAAATTCGACGATGAAATTCAACTTGCGTTTTTAATTGCCAATCATGATCCCGCTAGAGAACTATTCATTAAAGAAATGGAATTACTAGAAAGCCTTGAGGTGAATTTTATTGTTTCCAATTTTATGGGATATGGAATCTGCCATCAGTCCGTCTATAGCTATGCGCAGTTTCAGCAGCGATTTATGAGACAGATTCATGAAGTTTAAAATCCACCGCGGAACCCAAGAAATAGGCGGCTCGTGCGTAGAGATCTGGACCGATACAACCCGCATCGTGGTCGATTTTGGGATGCCCTTGGTTAATCCAGATCGAACGAAGTTTAACTCCCGGGAAATCAAACATAAATCTGGGCAGGATTTAATATCTGAAGGGATCCTGTCAGATATTCAAAGTTTTTATTATGGAAGACAAATCTAAGCATTTTTTGGCTATATCGCCAACAAATCCCCGCTATCGGATCTTTTCTCCCGTTAATTGCACCGAGATTGCACCAGGACGTGAATAAAATCCAAAAACGACTCGATTTCTTTTCGATACTAATTACAAGACAGAGAGCTTGTATTTATCAAATACAAGTGTTATAACTTGTATATGAAATTGGTTTTTCAGGAGGTCTAATGTGATAGAAAACAAAATATATGCGGTTGTGACAGGAGATATTGTCGGATCGTCTAAGCTAAATATGAATGGGCAACCCAATGTTTCTAGTGTCATTCAGTCTGCCGCCGCGAGAATATCTGCCCAATATCAATCCTCTGTCCACGGAGACATCGACATTTTTCGCGGAGACAGCTGGCAAATGGTAATTACAAAACCGGAATACTCTCTTAGGATTGGTTTGTTACTTCGCTCATTGCTGCTTTCTACACCAGGATTCAAGCAATTGGATACAAGATTTTCTATTGGCTTTGGATCAATCGATTACCTCCCAGAAAATAATATATCTACTGGAAATGGAGAGGCGTTCCTGCTATCAGGAACGGGACTGGAACGCTGCAAGAAACCAATCCGAATGTGTCTCAATTTTCCACAAGGATTTCGCTCATCTACTACCCGGGCGCTGAATATCATTATTCGGTTGATCGACCTGCATGTACAACACTGGACAAATAAACAAGCCGAAGCAGCCTCTGGTGTACTGATTGGATTGACTCAGAGAGAGATTGCCAATAATTGGGTCAAGGAACCGGTCACCCAACAGGCTATATCCCAGCACTTAGAAGGAGCCGGCTGGACTCAAATCAATGACAGTTTGGAGTATTTCGAATCCATACTGCCAACACTTTTCTAACCTAACAAGATCCACAAGCCTATAGACTTGTAAGGGCAATAAACAAGTACAAAGCCTTGTATCAGAGAAAGAGGAAATGATGAACGTTCAGTTTGTCCCTATTTTATTACCATTGCTATTTGCTCATCTCCTGACAGATTTTCTCATCCAGTCTGATTCAGATGTCCGTCAAAAGGACAAACCGCTGGTACTAATCAAACACGGTTTAACGGTAGGAATAATCAGCTACTTAGCTTTGGGTATTATAAACGCCTGGGATATTGTCTTAGGAGTTATGATCAGTCACACCCTTCTAGATGCTTGGAAAATAAGAACAAATAAAGGAACTAATCTCTCTCGGTTCGTTACTGATCAGGGAGCTCATATTCTCATTTTGATCCTTTTTTCATACGCTGCTTCTGGATTTAAATATCATGCTGTTACCAGCCTCTGGACAATATTTTTCGGCAAAGGATTTCTTCAAGCAATCACACTGGTTTCAGGTGGGATTCTATCAATACTTGTTGGAAGCTTTATAGTTGAATACACATTTGAATCATTTGATTTTAAAGAAAAGAAACAAGCAAAATCTAATCCTCCAGAAAAAACCACAACGGATAATTACAAGAATTCTGGTATTGAAGATGGAGGGAAAATAATTGGTTACCTGGAACGAAGTTTGATTTTCCTCTTTATTCTCGCTGGATATCCTGCTGGTATCGGCTTTTTAATTGCAGCCAAATCAGTCTTCCGTTTTGGGGAATTAACTGACCCTTCTCGCCGCCAGCAAGCAGAATACATTATTATCGGTACCCTTCTTAGTATACTTTTTGGCACTTCTATTTCCTTTCTTACCGTCGAAATTTTACGATTAATCAAACTGATGTAACTTTTGCCTTAAACGAAAACTTGTGTAGCTTTCATCATACATTCGTCAATACCTGCAGAGGAGGATTGACATTTCAAAAGGATCATGCTGGCTGCCAGGATTTACTGGATGTAGTAAAGAGGATCAAACCAGCCATCCACATCTTTGGGCATATACATGAGGATTACGGAATCAACGCAATAGACGGTACTACTTTCATCAATGCCAGCAGCTGTGATCAGCTGTATCAGCCTGTGAATCCGCCGTTGATCCATTAATTTGAAGTGCAAGATGAGGTTTGAGTATGGAAATAACGTGTTACAAGGTATATACATTAGCAGTACATCTCAACCAAAGGAATTAGTAATATGGCAAAAACAACTACAATTTCAGCCAGAATTGACCCGAATATAAAGAAACGGGCTGAACAGGTTTTTAGAGAACTGGGATTAACTTCTTCTCAGGCAATAACACTGTTCTATAAGCAGGTAGAACTTCAACAAGGTTTACCCTTCATTGTGAAAATTCCAAATGACCTTACTGCGGAAACCTTGGAAGCTGCCAGGTCTCGGAGCAACACAGAAAGTTTCAACACCGTAGAAGATCTCTTTGACGACCTGGGAATCCAATGAGTGCGATCCTCCGGGCTTCACAATTCAAGAAAGATGTCAAACAAATGGGAAAGCGCGGGAAAATATTTGCAGAATTCAAAGGGATAATCAGGAAACTAACAGAGGGGGAAACTCTAGAAACCAAATATCGGGATCATGTATTATCTGGTCAATATAAAAGAACCCGCGAGTGTCATATTGAGCCGGATTGGCTGCTTATCTACGAGTTGACCGATAGCAAACTTGTCCTTGTCCGTACTGGAACCCATTCAGACTTGTTTAAGTAGTAACAATAAAAATTCCCAACCATCTTTTCTTTTCTTCTTTCAATTGCACCGGGGTTGCACCAGAACTGCACCAACCAAACTGGATTGGCGGCTCGATTTCTTTCATTTTCTTGCTATTTTTTGCTGGGAAAATAATCAAAAAAATAAGGGTATTAACACCTATCAGCGAAAATCAGACGTCGCTGTTAACATGTTTCTTGTTAGGGTAAAGTAGTTATGTCCTATTCTGGCAATGTTAAAATTTCCTAATGGAGGAGGATAGGACATGACACAGAATAGGATCATAGAAATGGCAGCTTCCAGATAAAGCGATGTGAAATATTGAAGATAGCAGAAAAAAAGAAGGTCACGCAACAAGCAGGAACTCGCCAAATAGAGGTGAGTGAACGGCACTTCCGACGCTTGCTGCGAAGGTACAGGCTTGATGAGCCAGCAGGGATCATTTCGGGACATAGCAACAAGCCCAGCAATAATTAGATGCCCCCTCTCCGGACAATCATTCCTTGATATTAATGATTTCAATTGTTTTTTTCAGCAGAAAGTTGTTGAGTGTATCACAGGACCCATTATTCCTGAATTCGCTGAATTCATCCCAATCTTTAAAATTTTTACCCGTAATTCTTGAACATTCAAAATACTCGAACTCTTTGATGAAATTCTTGACTAGAATTTTTGCCATGCTGAAAAACTCAGAATCCATCGCTTTGTATATATTTTTCAATTTTTCGGGTTCTGTGTTTTTTGGATCCAAAGCATACTTGAGACCCAGTGACATGAGTGCCCCTGAGAGCGCACCACATCCGCCGCCGGATAATCCCGTACCGCCATCTAAAGCGACAGATATCCTCTCCAGTTCCTCGTTACCAACCCTAGTTTTTTGCCTGATATCCCTAAGTATTTTTTGAGCGCAATGCTCGGCGGTTTTAACCGTTTCTTTTTTTGTGTTTGGTTCATGCTCAGTCAATTCGTTCTTTATTTTCTCCGCAGAATCATATTTTTCTACAAAATATTCCATGCTTTCGCCAGCCCGAGCGACACATCCTTTGACTTTTTGTGGATTGAGCAGCCCAAGCACAGTAATTCGTTGATAATTAAGTTCTGTTCTTTCACGGCATAGCGATGTGTTAAAACGATTTTCAAACCAAGAGACATCCGCTCTGATCTCGTCTAAGAGTTGAATTTCATCTTCAAGCGTCCACTGCCCTGACAACTCCTTGTCCCTAATCATGGCGGAACTAACTGCCCCGCCAATCACAACGCCACAGGTTGAACCATTATTTAAGATACCGCCAGCAAGACCGGTTAATGCCATAATCAAGTCGTCGTTGTGCATCTTTTGCATGACTTGTAATGGAATTAGTTGTGATTTCGCACAGTTAAAGGTGGTAAACAGAAGCTTTTTCGATTGTTTGTTGTAAGCGCCGGGGTTCAAAATGTCTCTTCTTTTTGCATAGAATTCAACTTGTTTTTGAGTGGGCGTATTTTTAATAAAACGACACCAACATATTTTAAGTGACCCCGGCACATTGCCTTCTTTTAAAAAGCCACCCGGAGATATAAATGCCCATTATTTCTTTTTATATGTTGATATAGTCACACCATTAAATGCCGCTCTGTTATCTTTGACAAGATCAAACTTATCTGTTTTTACCAAACTTTCTAAGCCGTCATTTTCTATATATCCTTTGAAATTTTGATAATGTTCTCCGCCTGCTATTCGTTCAATTAAATCTATGCCCATTCTGCCAAATTTTGTTGTTTTTTCATCAAAAGCATAGTCAACGATAAGAATGATTCCGTCTTCCTTGATAAGTCTATGAGCCTCTTCTACCAATTTTTCTTGAGTTTTTCTATCTTTTTCGTGAATAGCGAAACTGATAAGGACAATATCAAATATTGCATCATCAAAATTTGTTTTTGTAGCATCCGTATTATAAATTTCTATCGGATGTCCACCCTTTTGGGCTACTTTCAACATCGCTTTTGAAATATCAAGACAATGAAGATTTTTAAACCCGTTTTTTGACAACAATTTAAGTTGATTTCCCGTACCGCAACACAGATCTAAAATTGACTTATCTTTATATTGCAAAAGCTCCTTCATCACTGCTAATCTTATGGGATTAATAGCTAAGTAAAGAACAGGATCATATATAGTTGCTGAAAAATTATTGTCTTCTTTCATAATCAAATTCTCCATCGTTTGGTGAAAAAATGATCGCTACAACCAGAATATGCTTGATCGCCAAAACGGTTGAATATGCATTGCCGAAGCTGAACAGTCCCTCAAAAGCTGGGGAACGATTAGCTTGCAGCAAGCCGGTAGACATGACCTGCCCCCATAATATGTACCAGTTGTTATGTTACACCAGCAAGCTGAAGTTGTGAAGTGAAGGGGACGAAAGCTTCTGGTGTTGGGGCGTATACCCCAGTGCGCTGTGTGTTCTGAAGGGAATCTGATTTGATAGCAGGCGCTCAATATAAACATCTGATCTTTAGCCAGACGCCGACTGAATAATCCCCAGCTTTCCCCCATTTTGAGGACAATTCTAAGCAATTTTTTGTTAGATAGACAACTTATTCCCTAATATCTGATCTATTCTAGCTCTGGTTGCACCGGGGTTACACCAGGAATCATTTAAGCCTACCCAAAAAACACCCCTACCTGCTACATTTCTTGACTTTTCCCCTCTAAAAAGCCCACCACGCACCCGTAGCTCAATGGATAGGCCCTTCGTCTCCGACTTCGCTTTCGCTCAGTGTCCGCTCAGGGCAAACTCTTGACTTCGAATTGGACGGCAGGACTGAAAATCCTTTCCATGGGGAAGAGCCTGCCCTGATCCCCGCAGGGGAAGTCGAAGGGTCCGTCCTCTCTACAGAGTTGATAACAATCTGTCCATTAAGTCCATAATTTCCATCCTTTCCACCCTATTTGCACCACAATTGCACCAGAAACTGTCACCATATCAACTGGTTTGGCATCTCGTTTTCTTCTATTTTTCTGTTGGTTTATAAATAATAACTAGTCAAGAAATGTGAACCTTAAAAAATGTTGCAATCATAAAATCAGACGCCCTTATTTTTTGCGCTAGATTACTCTTTTCTGTCTGTGACCTGCCCCCGGTTCCCCACTGCCCAATTTTATCATTTATGATAAAATACCTGCCTGTACATATGGGGGGCAAGTCAGTCCTCAGCCAGGATGGAGGATTGGTAAAATTCATGCACTGTATGCGTTTGACGGTAAGGGAAATAAACGTCACTCCGCTGCAGAAAGCTGCTCCGGTGTATGAATGACTTTAGACACATGCCGAAGAAGGATTTCTATGAAAAAAGGACTGCTTTCTACCGGGTTGATCTTGTTGTTGACACTAGCCTCTTCTTGCCACTCGATTCCTACCCTACCTCCCCCGGAATCGACGATCGGGCTTTTCGCGCCGGGTACGGCTACCGCACAACCTGAAACCCTCAAAGTCGAGGAGACAGCGACTCAAAATCCCCCTTCTCCCACCTTCACACTAGAGCCGACCCTGACAGCATCCTCTACTGAAACACCTACTCACACTCCGGTTCCTTCAGTTACTCCAACAATCCCACCGACACAAACCCAATCCCCCACACCAACCCAACCCCTCAATCAGTATAGTTCCTACCTTCAAAACGTGACTCGGGAATCAATCACGATTATGTGGGAAACTCCTCTTCGCTACAGCTGGAGCAAATTACGCTATCGGCTGGTGGGTGATACAACCTGGATCGAAAAGTCCTTCTCGGAAAAAACAAAATTTCACGAAATCTCCCTTCTGGGACTTATCCCAGACACTACCTATGAATATCAAGTAAGCATGGACGGCAGCAGCCAGTGGAGTCCCTCCTGGCCAGCTGTTTTTACCACTGCCCCAGATGCCAGCCAGACCTTCCGGGCAGCTGTTTACGGAGATTCCCGGACCCAACACGAGCAGCATCGTGAGGTTGTTAAATCAATAACTAAAAACGAACCCGATATCCTTCTACACACCGGAGATATCGTCGAAGAGGGGATGAATTATAAGAATTGGGACAAAGAATTTTTCCATCCCTCAGCTGATCTTATTGCCTACGTTCCCCTCTATCCAGTCATTGGAAATCATGAATACAATGGGTCGGAACGGATGTGGTATTATGATTTCTTCTCTCCTCCGGGGAACGAACAATGGTATGCCTTTACCTACGGATGCGCCAGGTTTGTCATCCTTGATTCCAATTTTAATTTCTCGCCTGGAGGCTCTCAGTATTCATGGCTGGTAGAGGAATTCCAGTCATCTGGTTATATCAATTCGAAATGGCAAATTGCGCTTTTCCATCACCCCCCTTTTACCAGTGGCAGTCATCTCGGGGACGAAGTTCCAATCGCTGATTACCTGGTCCCATTGTTTGAAGCAAATGGCGTGGATATGGTTTTCTCGGGGCACAATCACCATTATGAACGCAGTATCAAGGATGGTATCTATTACATCGTTTCAGGAGGGGGAGGTGCCTACCTTTATGGTTTCCCCAATTTATCTCTCAATCCTTACTCGCAGGTTCGCAGTACCATCTATCATCACGCCACACTTGATTTCTACTGTTCGGATGATTATCTAGAATTAAATGTTTGGGATATTTCCCTCAACTTGATTGATGGTCCGGTCCTCCTGGATTTACAGATATACGAATGATGTAGAACGTTAATCCTCTGCTGGGTATCGTTAACCCTTATATAACAACTACATCCAAGTTGAGCCATTGGCATGAAACCTCAACTCGTTCATTAAAACCGTGATACCGCAACGGATCACTGATCTGTTTAGGTCTCCCGGCCGTTTGCAGGGTCGGTGGCTTTTACTTACTCCGGCAAAATTTTACCCTCCCCGTCTGTGCTGCACTGCGCCTGGGGTTATTATCCCCCGGTTCCGGAAACAATTCTGGCTCCCACTGCCCAATTTCAACATGTTATACTAACACAATAACTATAGAAAAATATAAGCTATGTATAGAAACGAATTTAAGTTTATTATCAATGCCCATCAAAAAATTTTGATGGGAAATAAATTACGCAACCTATGCCAGCGGGATTCCTTTAGTGATGCGGCTGGGGGATATTTGATTTCAAGTTTATATTTTGATGATTATCATCAAAGTGCTTTTTTTGATAAGACGAACGGGGTCAGAGATCGCAAGAAATTTAGGATTCGTGTTTACAATTATCAATCTGATGTCATCAAACTAGAAAGAAAAATCAAACGGGGAAATTTAACCGATAAATCGCACCTTCAAATCTCAAGGGAAGAATATGATCAACTGGTTCGTGGCGATGTGAGTTTTTTGAGCCATAAAGATGATGGTGTTGCGAAGGATTTTTATCTTTATTATCGGACGAAGAACTTACGCTCAAGGGTAGTAGTTGAATATCGTCGTGAAGCGTTTATCTATAAATATGGGGATGTGCGAATTTGTTTTGATACTTTGCTTAAGGCAGGGAGTTTTCAAGATGATTTGTTCTCAAATGGGCCTAGGATCTCAGTGATCCCTCCCGATCAGATTATTTTTGAAGTGAAATATACAGGATATCTCCCTGATATTATTCGAAATCTTATACAATCAAAGAACCTTCAATGGCAATCTATCTCAAAATATGCTAAGTGTTTTGTTGTTGGTTTGTAGATAAAAGGGAAGAAATATGACTTGGAACGATTTTTTTCAAAACACAGATTTTTTTACGACTGATTTATCCGTGATGTCAATTGCATATACGTTGCTTTTTTCATTTGCGTTAGGCTTGTTCATCTTTATTATCTATCGTGTCAGTTATCAGGGTGTGATGTATTCAAAGACATTCAATGTGACCTTGATCGCTATATCTATGATTACTTCATCAATTATCATGGCGATCTCGAGTAATATCATATTGTCCCTGGGTATGGTGGGTGCTTTGTCAATTGTTCGATTTCGTACGGCTATCAAAGATCCGATTGATGTAGCTTATTTATTTTGGGCAGTTGGTATAGGTATCACTAGTGGCGCAGGGCTTTGGATGTTAGCGTTGATGTCTTCTGTCTTAATTGGAATCACTTTGTTTGTATTATCCAAAATATCAGATTTGAATACGCCATATTTGTGTGTGATTTCTTATCAGACAGAAGAAACGAATGATTTGGTTTTTAAGCTGATTGAAAAGGAAGCCAAAAGGTATCGATTGAAATCAAAGGTTTTTGATGGCGAAAATTATGAGTTGACAGTTGAGATCAGAAGCAGAAAAAAAACCGATAATCTCGTAAACAAGATAGGGGGAATTAATCATGTGAATTCAGTCGCGCTGCTTGGTTACGATGGAGATTTTGCTGTTTAGGAACCATCAATGAATAAATCCATTTCTCCTTTTGCCAGGATTCTCATTGTAATTATTGGATTTGGCTTAATTGCCGGATTCATGTTTGTTATGGTTGAATTTGAAAAGAGAATCGCAGCTGAAATTGAACTCAAGCAATTGGAGATAAAAAGCCAAAATTTGTATTTCCAAAAACAGTCAAAGGTCATTATCACGGAAGTGATGTCATCAAATTCTATGACGATTTTGGATGGCTTTGGTTCAAGTTCAGATTGGATAGAATTTAATAATCCGAGCGACGAGGCCATTAACCTCAAGGATGCGGGGCTATCTACAAATATTGATGATCCCATGATGTGGGTGTTTCCTGATTTTGAGATTGGCTCAGGGGAATATAAGATTGTTTATGCTTCCGGCTTGAACGAAGCGGACGACTCTGGGATTTTGCATTTGAATTTTAAGTTAAATGCTGAAATTGGCGAAACACTTTACTTTACATCTGCCCTTGGTACGCTGATGTCTTCAATTGAACTCCCACCGCTGGATAGTGACATCTCTTACGGGGTGGATGAAGCAGGTACCTGGCTTTTCTTTAATCACCCAACGCCTAATGAAAAAAATGGCCTGGATGGTCAAGGAACACAGGACTTTAAGGTTTACATAGATTCTCCTTTGATGATCACCGAATATATGATCAATAATCTATCTGTGCTCTATGATGAGGACGGTGATTTTGTTGACTGGGTTGAATTTTTTAATAACAGTGATGAACCATTCTCTTTAGCACAGCTTTATTTTTCAGACGATAAAACTGAACTTCGAAAATGGGCGTTTCCCGATATAGTTATTGAGCCTAAATCTTATTTGGTTATATTTGCATCTGGAAAAGACAGGGTTACTGAAAATGTGCATACCAATTTCCGTTTATCCCAATTTGAGACATTGGTGATTTCCACTCTATATAGTGAAATCCTGGTTGAATTACCGATCGATCCTTTAATTGAGGATATCTCAAGAGGAGTCAAGGGTGATGAATGGGTTTATTTTTCTGAGCCTACGCCAGAGAAGGAAAACAGCAAAAAAATCAGCCCAACAATGAACATTACAGCAGAAAGAAATCCCGCATCAGGGATTATCATCAGCGAATTTATGCCAAACAACCGATACGGCATATTGGATGCATACGGCAAGTCCAGTGACTGGATAGAGATATACAATCCGACAGATACTGATGTGTCATTAAATGGATTTGCTCTGTCAGATGATGCTGCCGCCCCTTTGAAATGGCTCTTCCCGGAAAGCGCCGTACTGCCTGCGGGCGAATATCTGGTTGTCTTTGCAAGCGGCAATGATGAAGTAATAAATGGAGAGTACCATACCAATTTTTCTCTCAGTTCAAATGACGAAATAATACTGCTGTCAGAGCCGAATGCGGCTGTTGCCGACAGTATGGTTGTCGAGCAATTACCCGGGAATGCATCCAAAGGCAGAACACCGGATGGCGAAATAGCTTATTTCTCTGTTCCCACACCCGGCAGAATAAATGACACTCGTCCGATCAATCACCTGGATTCCGAAGTTGATATCATTTTAGAAGACCTTTATATTAATGAAATCGCGGCATCAAAAATAAATCTTAACAGAGAAGGATATCAGGGACTGATAGAATATATTGAGCTTTTCAACGACGGCAGCGAAGATATAAACTTATCCGGTTATTCTATATCAGTTGGTCCGGACAGTGAGTTTTTTTTTGACAATATTACTATCAAAGCAGGTAAATACTTACTGCTTCTGGCAAAAGGCGGCATACCGGCTGCCGGAGAATCAATTGTAATTAAGGATATACGCTTAAACGGAGCCGGCGAAACAATAATTTTAAAAGACAATACCGGTAATATAATAGACTACTTAGAGACAGGCTATCTTTTAGGTGACTACAGCTTTGGCCGCTCGGCAGACAATAAATACAAAGAAGTTTTCTTTGATACAAAAACTCCGGGAAAGAATAACAGCGACAGAGAATTTATATCAATCTGTGCTAAACCCACATTTTCTGCAAAGGGAGGTATGGTTTCCGAAAAAAGCATTGTGGTGGAACTCAATGCTGAAGCAGGCACAATTATCAAATATACGACAAACGGAGATGAGCCGACATTAACATCTACAACATACACCAAACCAATAACAATCAATGAAAACGCCGTCATCAGAGCCATAGCAATAAGCGGCAGCAAACTGCCCAGCGCCATAGCAAGCAGTACGTATATTTTTGATAAAACACACGACATTCCGATCATGTGTATATCCTCAGGCAACTATGGTCTGTTCAGCTATGACTATGGTATCTATGCAGCCGGCAAAGGGCATACCGACTCTGAATTTCCATTCTACACTGCAAATTACTGGTGGGATGCCGAACGCACTGTATCAATTGAGTACTATGAAACTGACGGGGAACTAGCCCTTGACTTTAATGCCGGCATACAGATATTCGGAGGCTTTTCACGTGCGCTTGACCAAAAATCATTTATCATTCATATGCGTGATGGATATGGCCTTGATGAACTCTACTACCCCTTTTTTGAAGGATCTGATGTAAACATATATAAAGATTTTATATTGCGCAACGGCGGACAGGATACGCAAACGAAACTGAAAGACCGTTTTATCTCAAAGTGCGCTATAGAGGAAGGAAATCAAGACGGTATGCGCGGTCAGTCCGTAGCTGTCTATATCAACGGAGAATACTGGGGACTATATAACATAAGAGAAAGAATAAATGCAGATTATTTATCCTATCATTACAATCTTGACACTGATAATATTAATATTATTGCTGCAAACGGCGTTGCCCTGCACGGCAATAATGAAGACTGGCTTCAACTACAAGAGTTCTGTATGAATAATGATTTCACTATACAGGAAAACTACGAAAAACTGATAAATTGGATTGATATCGAAAACTTTACCGATTATATAATTTTTCAGACTTTTTTTTCAAATACCGATTCCGGCAACATTAAATTCTGGCGGCATGAATCCAAAACTATGAAATGGCGTGTATTATTTTATGATGTGGATGTATCATTACGCGATAACAGCTATCACCTCGAAATGATAAAAAAAATGTTCGGTCTATCCGGCGAATATATCGGTTTTAGCCCTCATATACAAAAAGCCCTGATACAAAATCCTCAATATCAGGAATACTTTTTGCAGAGATATGCTTATTATCTTACAGAGGTTTTTACAGATGAATATCTGGAAAGCGGAATTGACAAAATTGCTGATACCATGAAAAATGAAATGGTTTATCATACACAAAGATGGAAATATTACGGCTCATATGATCAATGGCTGGAAAGTGTAGAAATTTTTAAAAACAATGCACTAGGCCGCGGCGAAATTGTTGCCGGTTTACTGCAAAATTTTATGAATGTAGATGATGATAAAATGAAGGAATTAATCCCGTGGTATCAGCCTAGTCAATAGAATCTCTATATAAAATATCAAAAGCGGCCAAAAAAGCCGCTTATAGTCAGACGCTAACCCATTTGATATCCTCGGTTATCCAGCAGCCTGATCTGATGTCAGGCGCCCGTTTTTTTATCCCCCACTTCTCACCCATTTAGCGGGCAAACCTAAGCGTTTTCTGACCAAACAGGCAGCTATATTGGACGTTTTCCGGTTTTATTGCACCACGGTTGCACCAGGAAATTCGAATGAAGAAATGTCCATACTGCGCAGAAGAGATAAAAAAAGAAGCCATCCTTTGTCGGTATTGTCGAAAAGATCTACCTCCCAGTAGTAGCGATAACCTTCCATCAGCATTTTGAATTACGAAAAAGGAATTCCATGAAAAAATGTCCCTATTGCGCTGAAGAAATTCAAGATGAGGCAATTCTTTGCAGGTATTGTAAAAGTGACCTAGATGTAAGTCAAAATTTAAAAATCAACACATAAACCTGCTCTGAATAAGGGAATCTACACTCTAGATCTAAATGATTTGAAGTCTCTTTCAAGAGCCTGGGCAGAAAGTTATTCAAAACTTCCGTAAGAATTATCAAACGAAACAACCCGCGTACTCACCCGCATATTAAAAGAATACATGCCTCCAATCCAAAAAAAACATATCAAGTATATGTACTTTCCATTAAATCAACTTGAAATGGCTATCAAGGAAGTAACTGCTCATTCCTTAGGTTGGTGCTATACAGCAAGTTCGATTGGAATAGAAACTGGTTTTGGAAACATTCCAGATAAGAATTTAGCAAAGTATATAGAAAGAATTAATGAGCCAATTCTAAAATATCTTGCTGGTTATATAGATTATTTATCGGATCGAAGAAATTTTAAGGACAAAGAAGCACACAATTTGATTGATTTATTAAGGAATATAATTATTCAGGGGTCAAATTCTCTCGTAATAACTGGATCGAAGTGAATTAAATGAAAATCCCATCCCAACCTCACTTGAGGACTTTTGAGAGCTTTTCTACCTCGCTTTTGTGCTCAAATCTGAGCATGGCCAGAAATTGCTCTACTTCCTCACTATGTGGTTCGGGATGGGTCCAAGAAGGTGGGTGGTATTGGACTCGAACTGAACTGGATCAATTCTGTCACCTTGTTCATTCTGTATCTTTTCAGTAAAATGTAGACCAATTAGATGATTGATGCTAAATACACCCTCCATCTTGGGAAAAAGCAAGTCGCTCTTCAGGTGAAGTGGAAATGGAATTGAATATCGTAGACGTATATGCGGCAGTGACCTACCAAGAAACGTTTTTAAACGCTGTCAGGAATGGCGAGAAAGCTGGGGAGGTGCCGGCCATTAACTAATCTAGGATCGTAATCCTAAAAAAGACAGCGCTTCTTACCACGGGAGAGAATAGAATTATGACAAATGATCCTCAAGAATATCCGTCAAATGAGACAAACGATAGTACAGACCGTAAACCCATTAACATAGCTCGATGGGCGGGAATCACCCTCAATCTAATCCTGATAGTGGGATTACTGCTGCTGCCTGGGCGAGTTATCCCTGCTTCCCAAGAGGTTCTGACCTCGACTGCTGGCAGTTTGCGAGTGCTGTCAGAATCATTCAGCAGCATCAGCAGGACTTTGGAAGTATCAACCCGAGCCCTGGAATCCACCTCAGATGCCCTGGGGCACACTTCCAGTTCGATCGAAAAGTCTACCGCTGTAATTGACTCGGCCTCCGGGATCATGGATGACATTGGAGATGGATTGATCACTGGTGCGCAGGGAGCTCTGGAGCGAGTTGAAACAGCCTCTACCACAATAGATAATGCTCTGGATCTGCTTGGCTCCCTGGGTTTACTGGATCAGAGCGGACAGAATTCCCAGGCTACGCTTAGTGAATCTATTAGGGATTTGAACCTGGTCCTGGACAGCTGGCCAGCTGAATTCAAAAACCTGGGCAATTCCTTGGATGAGGTCACTCTGGACATTGACGAAGTTACAGCTTCTCTCGGTGAGATCAGGGATGATGTGGACGAGTTTTTGTCTGAACTAGACCGGCTGATCGATCAGTTAGAAATCCTTTCCACAGATTTTGCTAATACAGCTAACCAGCTCGATCTATGGGCAAACAGAGTACCCTTGCTCAGCTGGTTGTTTTTTGGGGTTCTGGCACTGGCGTTGCTGGTTAATACGTTCATCCAGGCCTCGAATATACGGAAGCGGGGAGAGATAAATCTAAAAACTTCTGGGAAGTGACCCTTGCCCAAGCAGACAACCTGGCATTGAATGAGGTCTTTGATCACTCAGCCTGATAGTGGGATGATTGGCTAACCAGATTGAAAACGCCCTTTGTTGATAACTGGAGGTCCCCGTATTTAAGGATGACGTTAATAAACCCTGGCCTCATCCTTGATATGAAACAGAAATCATCCTTTGGGTTGTTGTGGCTTTTAGATTAATAGAATATATTGCTTCCAGTGAGTCCAATCTGTACTTAGTAATCATCACTTATTGGAGGAAATCATGCAATTAACACCCCCTAAACAAATCGTTTTCTGGATTTCAGTAGTACTGGCCGTTGTAGGAATTATAGGGTCCTTCGTGGTAGGCCCCGTTATGTTCTGGTTTGTCGTGGCTGGTTATGTCCTGTTGGCCTTAGGCAATTTTGCCAAAGGTTTCTAAGTCTGACTTTTCGAAAGTTCGATTCAAAAACTCCGGACTCGCAAAAACCTCCAGTATAAGAACTGGAGGTTTTTTTTATTAACTATCCAGAGTTAATTTCTCAATTTTTCTATCGTACGAAAGGATGAGGTCTGCCGAGGTAAATCGTGCTAAAAATTGATTGTCTTTCATAGAGTTTATTCATATGATTATGGATAACGTTTACAGGGTATATTTGATGCCAATTATCCATGAAAGAGAATCTTACACCGAATGTAGTGTACTAACTCCTTCAGATTTTATTTGGAGGAAAATATAAACAGAAGGTTTAGTATTGCGGAGATTAGGAAGAAATAAAGTACCCGGAGAAAGCATCAGTACCACGGGTTTATATAACATCGTTCAAAAGCGCGGTGCGATGATCGGTAAACCCGAGCTGCAGCCGCATGATCTTAGAAGAACCTATGCCGAACTTGGTAGACGCGCTGGTGTGCCGATATCTCAGATCAGCAAACTGCTGGGGCATGCCAGTATTGAGACCACCCAAGATTACCTCAATATAGAGCTCGACCTGGAGATGACCATCAGCGATTTTGTTCCGTTCTAACCACTCCCGATACGGACACACTGAGTATATCGTTCCTGTAAAATTATTCTTAGACACATTCTCTTCGCGCAAATCTACGACCTGCTAAGGAAAAAGGGTTTATTGGTAATTATAGCTAGCAGGAAGATATCCCCCTGACCTTCCCAGCAGCCTCACCTTGGACGAGTTTCTCCTATTACCTGGCAACATATTCACTTCCATAGAAAATTTGAGTTCTTGACACACCTGCGCCCATTGATCTTGAATTGGTAGTTCGGGAGCTAGCCCAGGGATCAGTCGACATTTACGAAGATCTGGATTGAACCTCTTTGAGGGGATGTGCAAAAAAACCTCTACCTCAGCATATGGAAGTCTGATTTATCCGACTCTTTTCCCAGCCCGAAAGGCTTCCATGAACTGAGCAGGCGGCTTCAGCCCCGCTCTCGTTGCACTAGGGCTAGGGCACTAAAAAGAAGTGCCGCATAATATATATAGCCGCTAGCACATATAAAAGTGGATATAACCTGAGCATCGGCGTATCCAATCGCGTGGCGAGTTTATGCTTCTCTACAATTTCCAACCGTTTAAGCACCACATTAAATACCACGACAAAAGCTGTGATGACAAAAGTTCTGATTAAAGCAGCGTCTAGGGAAGTGAGATAGCCCAGGCGGGGCAAATCATTTGAAATAGTGAAGTTAAAGGTAATAAACAGGAGTAAATTCCCGCCTGCAACATCCACTCGTTTCCCGTAATCTTTTAAGAAAAACGAAAACCAAGAAACAATGATGACCACCAAGATCGGTACAAATATGCGGATAAGGTAGAAACTCAGGTGTCGGCTAGATTTAAAGCCAAAAGAATAACGGGATGTAAGGGTTCCTGTACTGGCTTCCTCGCTACTTACTGTAACGTCAGAACCTACGATATACCATTCTTCTTCACCTAGTTGTGTTCCCAATTCTGTGAACTCTTCATTATCTTGAAAGATGTAAATATCTTCAGACCATAACGAATCTACGCGAATAAAAAATTGCTGTGTGTCAAAGGGGAATGTCTTAAAATTAAAGTCAGGTGCCTGAAAAGTTGTGCTAAAACGCTCCAGATACGTAGCGTGCCCATCTGGCAAGATAACGACCTCTTGGTTTTGTATCCAACGGTTTCCCTGTTGATTATAAAATGTAAAATCTGGCCATTTATCTCCAAAATCATGAATAAAATCATTGATATTATTTTGATTATATATTTTCTTGTAGCAATTACATTCTTCCGGGCTAAAGGATAGGCGCGGGTCGTACCAATCCATTTTCAACGTAGCCACCACACTAAAATTTTCTGCTTTTTGGTCAATATCAGTAATCTGTTGTAAGCGGATTCCCACATTAACGGGAATTGCTGAATCCAATACAGAAACACCTGTAGCCTTCTCAGTATTACCGGATAAAACCTTTGGCGCATTTAACCCGGCAGTCATACGGTAGTCTCCACAACAGCCAATAATACGCAAACTATACCCGCTACTATCTTCAGGGAATGTGTAAACAAGCGTTGCACTGTCTTTACCACTTTCAGGCACAACCATTGTCATAGGCTTGCCGCCAAAATCCAATAAAAGAATTTTTGGCTCTAAATCGCCTTCGATTCTCTCTACTGAAATATAAAGCTTATCTCCCACCTTAACATCAGGAATGCCATAATAAGTGCTTGGTTTGATTTCTGAGAGCGTGCCTGTGAATATCTCAATGCCCATATTCTCGGGGCTAGCCAACTTGTTCAGGGTAGCGATAAGCGCGGTATTCCCCGCCCTTCCAGAGAGAACTTCTGGTTCGTCTATTCCCACATAGAGGGTGTAATCTCCGTAGGTGTCTTCCCAAAGTGTAGTTATCGAAGATGATGCTACTAGATAATAACTTCCGTCTTCGGGAATAGTAAAGGACAAAGCGGCGGCATATCCTGCCCCGCTATCATCGTCCCAAACTAAAAAATACTTGTCACGTACCGCATTAATGGCTTCAACTGGGTTTTCATCATCAAAAGCGGCATCCATTTCTTGTGCAAAGTCCCTTTGAATCGTATCTAAATCTGTTTCGGCATCTAATAATCCGATAAAAGGATCCAAATTCCCTGAAGTACCTTGCATCAATAAGTAAAGCGTTTCTCCCTCTTTCAGCTCAGACAAATCATAATAAACACTCCCACCAGAATTAATATGCCCATAAAGGCGTTGCGACCTCCCCTCTTCTTCTTGTGCCGCGGCAGAAATGCTTGAATCGATTAACAACAATAACCCAAGTATTATTAATAGCAGAAATTTGGAACCTGTATAGATTTTATTTTGAGACTTCATCTTTTGCTCCACTGTGAGTTTTTATAAATTCTTCATGATTGTAATGGATTATAGGTGAGGAAAAAGACTCGTTAAATTCTTTTGGATGAAGAACCGCTTCGCACATGACTTTAGCTTGAGTGTTGCAACTCAGCATTTTCTGAGCGTGGACATTATTTTGCTCACGCTGCGAATCTGCTTGGGTGCGGCACCCAAGCCCAAATCACGTTCGTATTGGAGAAGAATATCCTCACATTATGTTGTGGGAATTCCTCCCTTATCCTCGCTGGCAGTTATATGTACATCCCGCTGTGGGTAGGGCATTTCAAATTTCTGTTCTTCAAAAATATCCCAAATTTTGAGCCGTAATGCGCTGGAAACGGGGGTCATCTTTATTGTGCTTGCAACCCAGATTCGTAATTCGTAGTTGATGCTATTATCACCAAAGTCGGTTAGGAAAACTTCTGGGGAGGGGGTGTCTAAAATATCTGGGTGGGCTTTCGCTGTTTCTAGTAAGGATGCCATTACTTCGTGAGGGTTATCGTTATAACTGGCTCCAATTGGGATAATGATGCGTTTACGTTTTGGGCTGTTTTTGTACGAATAGTTGACTACGGCATCCCCTAAAAGTTGTCCGTTCGGGACAATTAATTTGGTATTGTCAAAGGTTCTAATGAGGGTGGCGCGTAGGCTAATGTCTTCTACTATGCCAGCTGTATCGCCGGTGTGGATTATGTCTCCTGGTACTAGGCTGCGCTCGAAGAGTAAAATAAATCCGCTGATGAAGTTGTTGACCAATTCTTGCATGCCAAAACCAAGCCCAACTGATAGCCCACCGACAACAACCGCCATAGCTGTCATATCTACGCCTGCCACAGATAAGCCAATTAGCATGCCTACAAAAACAGTTATATAGCCACTAATGGTCGCGATAATTGGAATGATTGAAGGGTCGGCTTCTATGCGAGGTAGAAGCACATTTGTAAGCAAGCTACGAATATATTTCCCCAACAAAACGAAGAGGTATAGAACGAAGAAGCCGCCCAATAATTGCCCGAAGGAAATCAAGATACCATTTGTGAAGCTAAATTTGTAGTTCAGGATGGGAGATAGTGCCCCGACTACTTGAAGTATTGCCAATAGAAAGATAACAGGGCGCAAGACTTTATCTGTCCAGAGGGAGATTTTTTGCGCTTTAAAATGTTGCTTGATGAGTGCCTTAAAAAAGCTGTAAAAGACCCATAAGGCAAAGAAAGGGAGTAGCCATTCTAAAATTAAAAAAGGATATTTCAGTTCTTTAAGAATCTCTACTGTTATTATGCCGACAAACCAAATTGCAAATGGAATTGACCCTTGCTGGCAGATTTTGATAATCTCTAGTATCCAAGGGGCGTATTCTATTCCTTCCCATTTGTTCAAAAGTAGATGCATTCTTCTGAATGCTCTTTTTATAAACCACCCAAAAATCACTCCAAAAAACAGGTTAATTCCCAGATAGGTGGCTTCAGGGATTAACTCGTTTGTGAAAAACTCTTTGAACCATAGGGTGATGGCTTGGATAATCTCATTCATTTTTTATCCTCTGTCCATTCTGAAATTTTGTCGTAGATAAAGTTGCGAATTTCGGGATCTGTGGTTAGATCGACTGAGTTGTAGGGGATATTATATGATTCGTCAAATTGGAAAAATGTAATATCTGTTTTTCCTTTTCCCCATATTTCTGTCAGTTTGTCTACGTAATGGAGGGCAGTTGATTCCGTGAAGGCAGGGACCGTTGTGGGTCCGTCTGCTAGCACTGCGGTGTCTGGTTCCGCGCCGCAGCAGGCTGCCATTAATGTCAACAATGCGCTCAATACTGCGAGTGCAAGCTTGCTCATGGTTGGAATTCCTACTCTAAAAAAAGAACACGGCTCCTTGCGGAAAACCTTTGTGCAAGATTCGCTGACAAGGAACCGTGTTCGTACCTACTTCTTTATCGAATTATAATGCTAGAAGATAACCCACTAGCATCTGAGAGAGCACACTGAAAGCCGCGATGGATACGGACGCAACCAGCGCGCCCAAAAAGCCAGATACCCGCATGCCCTTCACAAACTTGTCGCTGATCATCAGGAGGACAGCCGCCACAATCAGACTGATGGTGTGCGCCAGCCAATTGACTGTGACTGCCCCGGTGAGGTGCAAAAAGCCGAACAACCAGTGAGCCAGTACAGATACAATGGCAATCACAATTGCGGCCGTGAACGCGCTGCCGAAGTTATCAACCTCGAGACCTAAACCGAATTTGCCAACGACCCAAATAATGATGCCGTTGCCTATGAACATAAACACTACCGATAGAATTATAACTAAGATAACACTGGTACTCATTTTGTTTCTCCTTAAATATTGTTGATAAGTTGAATTTTCTTGTAGGGCAAATTTACAAATTCCAGTTGCTGTGGTATCAGACCATGCGGTCTCAGACCTATTCATAAGCCCAGTCTACACGATTACGTTAATGACTATAAATACCACCTCCTTATATACTGTTTCCTACAGTTGTCTTTCTTGCCGTTTCTTTCATTCAATAATTTCAGTGTGTGTCTCAAAGCCCAAAGGTATCACAAGAGACCGATTCCCAGGCGGTGATCTTTTTGCTTCAGTTATTTATGCTTTCCGAAGTGGGAGACAGTTTCAATGTCCCTCCATCAGCCCACATATCCAGATACAAAAAGCTGTCTTGAAAGAAGAAATTGGCTGTAAAACCGAGATTCTGTACAAATTCGTTGCCGAGAGAGTTTGGTTCACACGCCACTTTGGTCATGAGTCCAAACTCGATGCTTAAAATACTATTGTCACTGGTGGTGTATAAACCGCTGGCATTATTGCAGTCAGCTTTGACGTTGACAGAGCCATCATCATTGAAGATCAGAATATAATTTTCTGGATTTTCCACTTCGAATTGATTGACAGGATCGGTGAAGGATACCCATTGCCAGGCATTTGCGGTCAACATTTCTATAGCGCCATCGGACGTCTCGACACTAGCTTCTGTTGCTGGCACATCGGTAGCTGATGTTTCAGGTTTTTTGTTACAACTTGTAGATAGTAACCCAAAGGCTAATACCATTGCCAGATTAGCCGCAAGATATAACTTTGTTTTTTTTGATGAGTGATACTTTAACATATTTTCTCCTATAAATAGACAAGTTCTCTCTACAAGTTATTGAACGCACTGCGAGAGTATGGTTTGCTGAATGGCATCAATAAATAACTGAGCAGAACTATTCCGCAATATTACAGAATCTGCGCCTGCTGCCACCAATGTCTCGCGGTGCTTTGTGGTCATTGCAAGTGTCAAGACAGGTACGCGTGGATAGTTTTTCTTCACCCGGTCCAAAAGTTCCAGCACCTCTTCCTCCGGTAAAGTAGCGTCTAAAACCATCAATTGAAGAGCCTCCTTATTAAGCAGTTTGCTCGCAGAGAGACAGCCGCTTGCTATTTCTACTACCTCTATGGGAGGTAGGGATTTGAGCATAATGTGCATAGAATCACATAAGATTCCAGGTTGAGATACAAGTACAGTAGAGGTTGGAACAATTTTTGCAATCACCATTTATCCTATGGGCAACGAATAATTTCCTATGATCAAGATTAGTTACTTGATACAGATGTAATCTCTTCCTATTTCGGCTTTTCCTTGGTAAAAGTCTTTCTGTCACTCTGCATTATTATCGAGTTGACCTGAATATCTTAAACCCTGATCTGCCTGTATACCTGCCATCATAACAACGAACCTGCCAACGCGCATGGGCGGAATATGGTAATTGGGGAAAATGAAAATCCTCCAAAAAGAGGAGGATTTCTCGTCGGAAAGGATTAAATACCAGACCTTCCAGGTATGTATGATGATAAAGTTATTAACTGGGTAATAGCGCCAAGGGAGATCCCGCAAAGAAATTTCCTGAGCATTCAGCCCCAAGATCTCATTCAAGGGATGCCGCTTTATAGCCCGGCGAATTCATCACCAAACGGCAGCGGGATTACCCGTTTTCTTTCTTGACCTCCATCCACGACTGGGAGGTCTACAGAGAAAGATGATTATTCTTCCATTAACCCAACCTCGATTGCATACAACGCAACCTGGGTGCGATTCTTCAAATTTAGTTTCTGCATTATGTTTCTCATGTGAGAGCGGATGGTGTGCGAACTGATTACAAGATACGCGGCAGCCTCTTGGTTTGAGAGTCCCTGTGCAATACAGCGCAACACGTCCATTTCGCGTGAAGTTAATGGCTCTTTCAGGGGGTGTTTCTCGTCCTCATCCTTCAGTGCCATAACTTTACGAGCCATCTCCAATGGCAAAGTAAAATGTCCATTATGGACACCACGGATGGCATACAGAAGTTCGTCCGGAGAGCAATCTTTCTTCAGATACCCATCCGCACCGGCCCGTATAGCCGCGATGATATCATCGTCCTCTCCAAAACTGGTCAAGACAAGGATGCGTGCTTCCTGGGCGTGGGCTTTGATCTCTGGGATGGCCTCCACACCGCCTTTGCGTGGCATTAACAAGTCCATTAATATCACATCGGGATGCAGTGCCCCGGATTGAGTGATGGCTTCAACTCCATCGCCCGCTTCTCCAACGATTTCGATATTGAAACGAGGAGTAGACAACAGGGAAACCAATCCTTTGCGAACAACGGTGTGGTCTTCGACAATTAGGACGCGAATTTTTTCTTCATTCAAAGGAGCAATCCTCCATGATTCTGCTATTGCGAGGAAAACCATATCGCTTTGGACACTACTCAAGAGAGAAAGTAACAGCCTAATGATTGCGAACGGAGCGAAGCGGATTGCGACAACCTGCCTTTCCACAAAATGGGATTGCTTCGGCGGAAAGATGCCACCTCGTATTGACGTAAATCAAATGGTGACTTGGACAACCGTACCCTCGCCCGGGTGTGATCGGATTTCTAACTTGCCGCCAGATTGACGGACACGCTCTCGCATATTGCCAAGCCCCATGCCCCCCCTGACTTTCATTGGTGTTGAAACCGAGTCCATTGTCACTGACCTTCAGAATCGCTCCAGTCTCCGTTGCCTTCAATTGTACTCGAACTTCGGCGGCGTGGGCGTGTTTGAGGCTGTTGTTTAAGGCTTCCATGGTCAAGTGATAGATTGTTTCTTCGATTTCAAGTGGGATGTCCAGGAATTCATCCACCTCACAAATTGCCTGGATTTCCAACCGTCGCTCAACCATATCTAAACGGGTTTCGATAGCTTCGGCAAGCGTCATATTAGCGAGAGCCTGGGGCTGTAGATGGAATAAAAGCAGACGCATTTCCCTTAAAGAATTCACAGCATTTTCTTCTATTTGCTTCAAATTGTCATCCAGGCGGGGTTGATCGCCGTCTTCAATGGCATAGTGTGCCGCCCGGGAAAATAGGACCTGGCTGAAAAGCATTTGGGTGATGGAATCGTGAAGTTCTCGTGCCAATCGCTGCCGTTCTTCGGAGATGGCTATCTCTTCAACGTAATCGCGTAAGCGCTGGTTTTCCAGTATAATGCCCAATTGATCGGCAAGCCCATTGAGCAGAGAAATTTCGTCAAGGGCAAAGACTTCGTCCGAACGGCGAAAACAAATAAGAACTCCCCGTGGTTGATCCTGCGCTTGGATCTGAGCCATTGGGGAGACAGGATATTCTAAAATCTGATAAGCCGATGGTAGAAGCGACTCTTGCTCGTGTTTGGAGTTGACTATCGGCTTACTCTTGGATTCTGCCCAGCGACCAAAACGACCTTGTAGAGGGATTGCATTGAACAGGAGGCGCGAGTCCTCCGGTAAGTTGATGTGCGTCACCAGCTTCATCGTTGCGTGATCCTCTGAAAAGAGATGTACGGAGACAGCATCACAACGGGCCGCTTCCATGATCCGGGCTGCCGCAGGAGAAAGCAAATCATCCAGGCTGCGCGTTTCGCTGGCCATTATGGTCAGGTCGAAAAACGCGGCAAGCTCTAAAGTGCGGGCAGCGACACGCTTCTCCAGGGTCTCGAGGAGTTGGCGAGTTTCGAACTCAGCCTGCCGGCGTTGGG
>Ga0255374_10008_pt1 | contig 28441 bp, 23 predicted proteins | sample ANMaggSeSYBR01H4_FD_182088 | JGI IMG/M metagenome (GOLD analysis project Ga0255374, IMG submission 182088) | Sediment cell enrichment communities from methane seep in Santa Monica Basin, California, United Staets - ANME aggregate JGI... | ecosystem: Environmental > Aquatic > Marine > Cold seeps >... | reverse complement strand
GTAGTATGTGTTGAGTGCAGAAAAGGATTCACTTCCTGCGAAGTTGGTGGAGTTGTAGAGGTTGCTTTCTGTGACTGTTATACGTCCTTTATCTGGGTCCAATTCAAAACCAGTTATCATTGTAAGGGTTTTGTCTTTGAAGGAGAACATTATGTTGGTATTTGTGTCTTTGAGTCCTCCAGCAGTAATGGTTGCTGTCTTTATCGTAGTTCTGTCATCTGATGTGTATGTATCAAGCATTAGTGAGCTTATTCCAGTTTCTGCAGTTGTAGATATTTCTATTAGTCTGTTACAGATGATGGAGCTGACGGTGTCTCCTTTGTTGTCTACTGCTTGTGCAGAGATTTGTAGCGTACTGTCGTCTCCAAAGTCAGAAATGGTTAGGGCTATGGAGGTATCTGTAGTTGTATCAGGTTGGGTTGGGACATTATTTATTAAGAATTTGTAGTCTGTGTATTCTGCTGAGTCAAATGTTGCACTGATAGTTAAGGTTTCAGTTGGTACAATTTTTCCTGTAACTATTAAACCGCTCTCTGTTTTAACTTCCATAGCATTGCATTTTGTACTTAGTATTTTTGTTGTAGTGCAGGTTATGTAGTCTTCTTGTGGTGTCGTACTGTTAAGCATGTTGATGGAAAGATCCGTAAGTGGGCATGATGCAGAACAGTCGCTGAGTGTACCAGTAGAGGTGTTAAATTTGAAAGCTCTTTTAGTATCTCCACATGTAGTAGTGACCTGTGGGTCTATGTAGTAACATCCGCATGTGATTATTTGGTCTTCTTCTTTTTGGAAGATGTCTCCTATAAGATAGAAGTATATTATTGCTCCAACTAAGGCTAGGACTAGTATTCCGAGTAGGGTGAAGAGTATATTTGTTATTGTTTTGGATTTTTTCTTCTGCTGGTCCATATTTAGGCAGTAATATTACATTCTTGATATAGTTTAGGTTAATATCTTGGTAAATGTCAACTAAAGGATTAGGGTAAAAAGGGAAAGACCTAGTGTTGGTTCTATTCTTCCTGTTTTAATTTTATAGTCAAGGTTACAAAGCTTCTTGTATTGTAAGAGGAGTCTTTGTCTATTAGTGTTTCTTACACTTTTTATTACGGGGTATATTGCAAATGGAGGGAGTTTAAGTATTGATGCGAAAAGTCTTTCGTTTGTGTTGTTGTCTAGTAGGTCTTTTGTCTGTATTGCAATTCTAAGATTACGAGCTATCATGGCGAGTATGTAGTGAGGATCCGTCTTGTATTCGAGGAGTTTCTCGAGTGTATTGCTTATGCCTGTGTGGTCTGAGATATTTATGTAGTCCATGAGTTTCCAGATGTCTGTTTCTAAGGTGTCTGCTACCGTTTGATTGAGGTTCTCTTGGTCAATGGTGTCTGTTTCTAAGAGTTTGAGTTTATCTAGATTGTTATTAAATCTTTCTGGTTCATAGTTTGATCTTTGAGAGAGGGTGTTAAGTATCTCAGGAGGTATGGTGAATGGGAGTTGCTCGGTTTCTTTTCTTGCCCATGTGACGAAGCTTCTTTTATTTAGTTTAGGGAATTCGTCTACGGAATTTCTTTCTTTGAAGAATTTGAAATATTTTGTATTACTTCTAATCTTTTGATCTTCCCAGATGAGGATTGTAAGAGAATCGTTGTCTAGTATTTCAAAAAGGGTTTTTATTAAGATTTCTTTTTCTTTGTTTTTGTATACTCGTTTTAGGAAATATATTTTTTGTGTATTGAAGAGGGATGGTGAGTAGAGTGTGTCAATTATCTTTTCTACTTTGGTACTGTCTGCATCTATGGTGATTATGTCGTTGTCTAGGAATTGTGTGGTGAGTAACTCGTGTATTGATCGTAGTGAGAGGTATGTGTTTTTGCCATGGTAGAGTTTTTGCATTTATGGTGTAGGTTGAGTAACAGTTTCTTCTAGGACTTCTCCAACTTCTTGTCCAAAGAGGATGGTAATGTCTTCTGCATTTAGTGTTGTAGTGAGGTATTCTGGTTTGGTTATATTGTTTGCTTCGAGGTATTGGTTTATGGAGTCTAATGAGTGTGAGAAGTCGTTGTCGTTGTTGATGTATATGGTTGTTCCATCTTTATCATTGTAGAGAGTTCCCATATATCCAATTTTGAGGTATGGGAATTGTTCTACTAGGTCGTAATATTTTTGAGAGGTTTCATTGTATCCGAGTCCTGTATTGTAAATCTTTATGACAGGATTCTCTTTGTAAAGTTGGGGGTTGTTTTGTAGAAGTCCCATGTATTCGTGTATGTCTTCGTAGTTTCCAAGTCCGTTTATTGGTCCAATTGCGTATGCTCCTGTATTTATTACATTTTGGCTAGTAAGTAGTTTTCCTGCTCCTGCGCTTGGGTCTAGGATGAAAGAGTAACTGTTTCCGGTGTCTTTGAATTTGGTGAGTAGATCTACTCCTACTTCAATGTCATCGAGTGTGAATTCTGATATTTGGATATTGTCTTGTACTACATTAAAAAGGTTCATGAGTGCTCTTGGGTCGAGGAGTGAACCGGACATTATCTTCTCAGTGATTGAGGATATTACGATTTGTTGTCTTTTTGCTCTAGCAAAGTCAGAGCCTTCGTGGTTTTGCATAGAGTGTCTTGATCTTGCATATTCTAAGGCTGTAGCTCCGTCCATGTGTTGTACTCCTTCTACAAATCTTACAGTTTTGTATCCAAAGTTGTCAGGGTACATGTAGTCAGTAAAGCTGTTTTCTATATTTACATCTATTCCTCCAAGAGCGTCTATTAGTTCTACAAATCCTTTGTAATCTATCATTGCATTGTATTGTATTTCTTGTCCTGTTACTTCTGTTACAACTTCGCAGAGTCTTGGCATTCCGAGGTCCTCAGCTTTTTGTTCGAATGTAGAGTAGACAGAATTTATTCTACTAAACCAAATTACATCTGGTTTAATTTGTACATGTAGATCTCTAGGTATGGAGGTCATTGTGATGTCCTGTGTGTCGTAATTGTAAGAGATGAGGATGAGGCTGTCTGTGTTGAGTAGGTTACCATTTTCTCTGGTGTCTACTCCTACGACTAGGATGTTGGTATATTTACCGGTACTGTCCTTTTTAAGTTCTGGGGTGTTTTGGGCAATGATATCGTTTGGTCTGAATTTGAGACCTATTGCTGTTCCTGTCTTGTATGCTTTGTAGACAAAGTATCCTGCGTAGCTAATTGCTGCTGTGACAATGAGGGCGATGATGATGATGAGAACCTTTGTAATTTTTTGTTTGACTGTAGGTGGTGGTTTGAGAGGGTCTAATTGTTTTGTGATTTTTCTGACGTCTCTAGGTTGTTTTATTTTAGAGTCGTCTAGGGTAATTCTCATGGCAGTGGACTTTATCTTAAATATTGATTTACATTTGTATTGTGTTCATTGAGAGTTGTTGAGTAGTGTGGTGTACCATCGTCTTCGTGTATGTAGTAGTAGTAATTGTTTGGTTGTGGGTTTCTTACTGCATTTATTGCTTCTAGTCCTGGATTACATATTGGTGTTGGTACTAGTCCTAGTTGTTTGTATGTATTATATGGGTTTTGGGAGTCTTTGTCTGCTTGTGTAATGACATGTTTCCAGTCTTTGACGGGGTAGAGTAGTGTTGCATCGATTTGTAGTAACCATCCTTCGCTGTATCTCCTTTGAATTATGTCAGCAATTATTGCTCTGTCTGTACTGTTGTATCCTTCTCGTTCTACCATGGAGGCAATGATGATGTCTTCGTATGTGTCACTAGTGCCGATTTTTGTTACAAAGGAAGTTACCATTTTCGTTAGTACAGATTTTGTAGTACTTTCTATTGAGAATGCGTATTTGTCGGGGAATATGTATCCTTCTAGATTGGTTACTTCTTCACTAAATCCAAATTGGGAAATATATTCAAGGTTTGTTGTTAGTGAAAGAAATTCTGTTGTAGAGAAATCGACTGTGTCATATGTAAGGAGTTCTTTTTGTAAGATATCTGCGATTTCGTCTTTTCGAAGTCCTTCGGGAAGGGTTACCCATATATCTTGACTGTCTGCATGTTGGAGGGATTCTATAAGTTCTATGATGTTTAGATTGAGAGGTAGGTTGTATGTACCTGCTTGAATTTTTGAGGACAGGTCGTTTAGCTTAAGGTATGTTTTGAGATATGTCTCCCAGCTTTCTTTTATTACTCCAGCGTCAATAAGTTCTTCAATAATTATGTCTACTGCTTGTCCCTCATTAATTACTATTGTTACTTTTTCACTTGAGTCACTGTTTGGGGTTTCAATTATTTGGTTGTATTTGAGTTTAATAAATATTCCACCTACTACTATTGTTATTAATGCAAAGGTGAAGATTTTTACTAGAGTTTTTAAGTTTTTAAACATTTTCTTGTGGTTTTGAATTTAAGAATTCTTGTAGAAATACGGCAGCAGCTACACTGTCTATTTTCTTTCTACTCTTTTTGGTTGATTGGCTTGTGTATAGTAGCATATCTTGAGCGGTAACTGTAGAGTAGCTTTCGTCGTAGGGAAGGATTGGTAGTTTGATACCGTTCTTTAGGATTTGTTCGAATTTTTCTATTTTCTTTATTGTTCTTTGGTGTGAGATTTCAAACATTTGTGGTTTTCCTAAGAGTATTGTTTGTACTTTATTTGTTTCGCATATGTCTGAGATTTTTTCTATAATTTTGTCATATCCGTTCATTGGTGTTATGTGTAAGACTTCAAGTGGTGTGGCAACTATTCCTTTGAAGTCTGATATTGCGAGTCCTATGTGTTTTGTACCATAGTCTATGGCTAGTATTGGGTATTGTGTCATTTTATTGGAGTATAGCTTTAATTCTTTTAGTTCCTGCTCCTACGTTTTCTTGTTTGCTTATTTTGAATTTTCCTAATTCGTTTGTATTGCTCACGTGTGGTCCGTTACATATCTCTAATGAGAAGGGGTTTTCTTTAGGGCCGATGTAGTAGAGTTTTACTGTGTCTCCGTATTTCTCACTGAATGCAGCAAAGGGGACTAGTTCTAATGCTTTTTCCTTGGAGACTTCCTCAAACGATATTTCTAATCCTTTTTCTATTACTTCATTTACAATGTTTTCGACTTTAGTTATTTGTTCTGGTGTTAGTTTGTTATCGTTTGGATAGTCTAGTCTTAGTCTTTCTGGTGTAATGTTGCTTCCTTTTTGGTATACCTGTTCTCCTAGTACTTGTCTGAGTGCTGCTAAGAGTAGATGAGTAGCTGTATGGTAGTGTGTGGACATTTCTGAGGAGTCTGCGAGTCCCCCTTTAAACATTCCTGAGGATGAGGTTCTGGATTTTTCTTGGTGTCTAACTTCGGCTTTGTCGAAGTCCTCAGGGCTTGTTAATTTAAGTTTTCTCTCTTTTAGAATTTCTTTTGTTAATTCAATTGGAAATCCATATGTTTCGTAAAGGGTAAATGCGTCTTCTCCAGTAAGTTGAGATTTTTTCTTTAACATTTTTTCTAGAATTTTCAATCCTTTTTTAATGGTATTGTTGAAAGCCTTTTCTTCTTTTTCAATTATATTAAGAATATATTCTTTTTGATCTTCAAGTTGTGGGTATATTACTTTAAATTGATCAATTGCAATTGTAGCTATTTCTCTTGTGAATATGTCACCAATGTTTAACTTCTTCCCATGTCTTACTGCTCTTCGGATGAGTCTTCTTAGGATATACCCTTGTTGAGATTTAGAAGGTATCACGCCATCCATTACAATCCATGTGGCTGCTTTGATGTGGTCTACTATGATTCTTTGTGATTCGAGGATATCATTATTTGAAATTTCTTTTACTTTTTCCAGTATTGGTTTGTATATATCTGTTTGGAAAATACTGTCTACTTCTTGTATGACTGTGGTTAGTCTGTCCAATCCACCTCCAAAGTCTACATTGTGTATTCCTAGGGGTTTATATTTACCATCTTCAAGAAGATATTCCATGAATACGTTGTTTCCAATTTCTACAAGTTCCCCATTATCCAATTTGTAAAAGATTTCACTATCTGGTCCACATGGTCCTCCTGTAGGTAATCCCCACCAATTCTCTTCCCGATTTAGTGGTTCTATTCTTTCTCCTTTACCAACCTTTGCATCGATGTCGTAGGATTTAAATATTTCCTCCCAAGCTCCTATTGATTCATTGTCTTGTGGTATTCCCTTTTCTCCTTCAAAAACGGTTGCATATATTTTATTGATATCCAGGCCTAATTCTTCTACGAAGAATTTTACTGTTAGAGTGATAGCTTCTTTTTTAAAGTAATCATTTAAAGACCAATTACCTAGCATTTCGAATGTAGTACAGTGGAAGTTGTCTCCTACTTCATCTATATCTCCTGTTCTAAGACATCTTTGAGAGTTGACGAGTCTTGGACCTTTCGGATGAGTTGTTCCTGTAAGGAATGGAACTAAAGGGAGCATCCCAGCATTTACGAAGAGTACTGAAGGGTCGTCTTCTGGTACGAGAGGTGAGCTGGGGATTTCTTTATGGTTGTTGTCTTTAAAAAACTGTATATATTTATCCCGGATTTCTTTGTAAGTCAGGTGTTTCATATTGGAGATTATATCAGAAATCTAGAGAATTGGTTCTGGTGGTGTGTTGTTATCGGGGCTTGGAGTTTTTTCTTCCCCTATTTTCTCGTAGAGGATTTTGAGATCGTCTTCTGTATTTCCAGTTTTTGGTTGTGGTTGTAAGGTTCTTTGTGGGGTAGTAGTTGCTTCTGGTGGTATTGTGGTTTGTAATTTGGAGAATGTGTGTTCATTGTCAATTATTTGATTTTTGTTAACAATACTCTCTACAGTATTTGTATGTGTAGGTGGTGTGAGTGTATCATCTATCTCAGAGGTGCTCTCATCGTCTTTCCATACTCGTACTAAAATTAATGGGATGGCTAATGCTAGGAAGAGTAGTAGTAGCCCTCCTCCTACAACGTATACTATTGATTTTGTTATACCGTATCCGAAGAAGTAAAATTTGTCTGGGTCTGTTTCTTCTCCTTCAATTGTGAAAGTCCAATTTTTATTGGCTTCTAAGTTTTCACTATCAGTGAAGGAAATCTCTACTTTATGTAATCCTGTGCTGAATTCGTTTTCTGTTTGGAATATTAGGGTGTATTCAGAATCTGAGATTTTATTAAATTTGATTTGTGATGTTACATCTTTGTTGTCTACTTTAATTAGGATGCTGTCTTCATTAATTGTAGTATCTTGGCTTGAGAGTAGTGATGCTCTGATTGTGACTAGGGTGTTTGTAATATTGTCTTCACTGGTTGGTGAGACGTTTATTATTTGTGGTTCTGGGAGTGTTACACTATCGTCTGGTATGTCAAATTCTTCACCTACAATGTTTATTGTTTGTGAGATTCCTTGTCCTGTAAGTACTGGGTCTTGGTTGTCTGTTGCTTTTATTATTGCTTTGTAAATACCTCCCGATATGTTCTTGGTATCAATTGAATATTCTTCAATGTTGTATGCGATATTTTTATCTATGCTTTGCCACTTACTTTCGTCTTGTAAGCTTTTTGCTAAATAGAGTTCGTAGTGTGTGATTGCATTTTGGTCGGATGCTGCCCATTTTATTGTGAGGGTTTTCCCTTGTGCTATGGTTAGTGCTTCCCATGGTGAAAGTATGGTGACTTGTGGGACATCATTTTCTGCAGGATTTACACTTACTATCCATGATTGTGATCTGAGGTGCTTGCTGTATCCGTCATGTATGAAGACATTCGCTAGGTAACTTGCAGGTTCAGAGGTACTTCCTTTGAATTGTATCTTGAGGTTTCCATTGCTTCCATCGTTGATAACTGTGTATTTCATCCAATCTTCGTTTGGAGTGAATGAGAAAACGTAATTGATCATGTCTCCTTCTGGGTCTGTAGCAGTCATGGTGTATTCGTATGTTGTATCTGTATTTATGTCTTGTGAGGGAATTGAGTCGATGGGGGAGGATGTAAATTCTGGTGCACTGTTGTTTGCTACCACCCTTATTCCTTTTACATCGTATGGGCTGCTTATGACACATGCACTGCTGTAATCTCCTTCTGAGAGTGTACCAATCATTTCATATGCTCTGGATGTAGTTGGTGTGAATTCAAATGTTTCTGCTATTTCATTTTCTTCCTCGTCGTATGTTTTAGAAAAGATTTCTTCACCTGTGGAGTCTGTAATGAGGATGGAGGTGATTCCATTTCCCTGTGCAATTCCTTCTACCTGCATCCTTACGGTTGTGTCTACTTCTATTGTGTATGGATTTACGTTTGGGAAGGATATGACACACGGGTTTTCTTCACTTACCTCTATTTGCTCAAAGGCCAGATTTCTAATATCAAAGTTTTCATTAACAATTTGCCATACAATCATAGGTAGGCAGAGTACTAAGAAGAGTGAAAGAATGAGGAAGTTTTTTTTGGCAGGTTGTGGGGCGTAGTTTTTATTCATATCTATATATTAATGTTACTCATTAGTTTGTGCAAGTTGATCGTTAATATCAATTTGCGCATTTTTCATAGCACTTTGGATATCCTTACCATCTTCTACAATTTCTGTAATTGCGTTGTTTAAAGTTTTCTCTACAAACATCTGGTCTCCCATCCCCCAAGACTTCATATGTGGAGCCATTATTGTGTATGCTTTGAGGTATGGATTATTCGCTAAGGAATCGTTGAGGGTTACTAATGAGTAAGGTTCACCAAAAGCTCTAATTTGTGAAGATGCCGAAAAGACATCCTGTTGATTATCAATTAAGAAGCTTATGAATTCCCATGCAGCATCTGGATTAGTACAGGTTTTGGTTACACTATCTCCCCAGTACATAGAGTAGTAAACTTGGTTGTTGTTTTCAAGCTGTGGTAGTGGCGCAATCCCAAATTCAATACTTGGTGCTGATTGGATGATATCAAATGCTCTCCAACTCGGAGCGAACATCATTGCCAAATTACCAGCGTAAAACATTTCGAGATCATTTCTTAACTCAGAGCTCCATACGGGATCTTCTCCTAATGTGAAATTGGTATAGATATATGTTGCGGAGAGAACACTATCACTAACTAGATTGGTAGAGGTGTAGGTTTCGTCTATGATATCTGCTCCATTAAGTAGCATTAAGTAGGAGAGAATGTCTGCAGAGTGAGTGATATTTCGAGATGTACCAATGGCAAGTCCTGATTGTGAAATTTGTCCTGCACTGTTCTTAGTAGTCAGTTTCTTCGCTAATTCTACAAAAGAATCCCAATCTGTTGGTGGTTCTGCAACTCCTGCTTGAGAGAGTAGTTGCTTATTGTAAAATATTGCTAACCCATCTATTTCCCAAGGCATTGCGTATATATTCCCATCCTTTGCAGTGAAATCTGATGTTGCAGTAGGGTAGAATTTCTCAGAATATGTTGTACTATCCATGATGGAAGTAGGTAGTGGTGAGAGATATTTGTAGTATTTTGGTGTCCAGCTATTATAAATTCGTACAATATCCGGAGCAGGTTCCGAGGAGGTAGATGCTTGTTGAAGTCTTGTGTAAAGTCTACTCTCATAGTTTGTAAAAGATTGTTGAGAGTAAACGATCCTTACTTCAGGATGCAATGCTTCATACTTTTCAATGATTGGTTGCATGACGCTCTCTGGTTCCCACAGTCCCCAGTAGGAAAGTTCAGTACTTACTTGTATATCTGTATCGGTGTTTGTAGAATTACTTTCTTGATCTCCTAAAATTACTACGATGATTAGAGTTATTATTAAAAATACTAAAACTATTCCTAGTATTGTGATTAGTTTTTTCTGCTTCTGATTCATATTTACATTGTACACAAACTAATATCTTTCTGCCACTACTACGAGTCTTTTTGTTCCGATTCCAAGAGGCCAGCAGGTCATCAGTGTTACTGTCTCTTTACTCCCTTGATTGTCTAGTATGGAGAAATCATCTGATTCGACAATCTTTTTCTTCCTTACAATGTAGTGTAGAAGATTGTCATCCTTCTTAATATATACATCATTTCCAATATCAATATCCTCGAGTCTAGTGAAGATTGTTTCTGCTAGGTTTTGATGTCTAGTGAAGAAACTTTCTACAGAGCTATGTCCATAGATGAATGAGTTTCCTCCATCTCCCGGAAGAGGTGTTCCTTTGAAATGTGCTACCCCTCTTTTAAGATATTGATCGTAAACCCTTTCTTCAGTACTTTCTACATTCGGCGTTATGATAATATCCTCTATCCCAACACTCTTAATCGATATGTACATATCTTTAGAATATTCGCTGTCAATTTGGATTTCTTTTTGTGAATCGGTAGTTGGATCGTAGGTATATATCCCCTTAAATGTTAGACCTTCTATTCCATCCTCCAAATTCGCAAAGTAATTCTTGCTTGGATCGTAGTAAGCAAATTCTTCCTCAATATATGCTTTGTATGAATCAGGAACGGGATTTTTCATCAGTTTTACTCTAGTTTGTTCAATTACTCCATCTATATAGGATTTAGTTAACGGGATCGCTTGGGAAAGGATTATTAAAATGCCGATGAGTGATAGAGATACTGAGATAGCTATCTTAGTCTTTTTGACCTTCGTTGTTTGTTCTTCTGGTATATTCCATTCATTTTGCATAGTTGTATTCTAGCATATGAGTGACGGGCCTGGCATACTAGTACCTATAGTTTTACCCTCATGTGTCCATAACCATCTGTAGTTTACAGAATGGGTTACCAATCCCGCTTTTGTAGGGTTTTCTCTGAGATATTCTTTTATTCTATTTATATCTATTCGTGTTGGAAGTAATTTGTATTGATACCTATCCTGACATAACCGTCCAACTAGTTTGTATTTTCGATTGAAGTAAAGGCTGTAAGCAGTCATGGAGCGATGAAAAAACCTTGTAAGATCCTTTGGGTTAGTACCTAGTCGCAAAAGCAGGTGATAATGGTTTGGCATAAGGCAGTATCCATAAATATCGACACTTGTGGCTTCTTCATAATAGTAGATTAGGTTTAAAAACCTTAAAAAGTCTTCTTCGTCAAGGTAAATCTTTTGTTTCCTATTCCCTCTATTGTAAGCATGGTAGTAATGATTTGGAAAAAACAACCTTTGAGTACGCTCCCTTTTTATTTCTTCAGTCATAATATCTATTTTACCTGATAGTTATGAACTTCCGATGAACGAATCTCACTATAGGTACTAGTATGCCAGGCCTGTTTCTTGGCAATGCTCCTACCTTTCTGCTAAAATGATTTCCATATGGAAAAACGAGATTACTACAAAATACTTGGTGTTGATAAAGGGTCTACACAAGCTGAGATTAAAAAAGCATATAGAAAACTTGTTAAGAAGTATCATCCTGATGTAAACAAGGATGATGGTGCTGAGGATAAGTTTAAGGAGGTACAAGAATCATATGAGATTCTTTCAGATGAATCAAAGAGGAAGGCATATGACCAATATGGCCATGCTGGAACTGCTGGTTTTGGTGGAAGTAGCGGACATAGTGGCTTTAATGGATATTCTCAGGGTACACCATTTGATATGGGAGACATTTTTAATACTTTTTTTGGTGGAGAAGGAGGTTTTGGGTTTGGTAATACTCAACAGCAGGCAAGGGTAAGAGGTTCAGATATTAAATACAGAATGAGGCTTAAGTTTGAGGAGTCGATAAAGGGGGGAGCGTTTGAGCTTAGGGTTGAAAGAGATATCCCTTGTTCATATTGTGATGGTACTGGTAGTGAGACTAAGAAGACCAAGGTGTGTAATACATGTGGTGGTAGTGGAAGGGTGCAGAAAGTACAGAGAACAATACTTGGTTCCATTGCAATCAATGGCATGTGTGATACTTGTAATGGGAGTGGTAAAATTCCTGAGAAGAATTGTTCTGAGTGTGGTGGAATGGGTATTAAGGTTGAGAGAGAGAACGAGAAGATTAAAATCCCTGCAGGTACATACGATGGTATGGTACTTAGATTTAGAGGTGGTGGTAATGCAGGACCTAAAGGTACCCCTTCAGGAGACCTATACATTGAAATTGAAGTAGAACCATCAAAAGAATTTGAGAGAAGAGGGAATGATATTTATACAATGGAGGATGTTGTAATCCATGTAGCAGTACTGGGTGGAGATATTAAAGTAAAGACACCATATGGTAAAGTTACACTTAAAATCCCTAAGGGTACAGAAGCTGGATCTATATTCAGAATTCGTGAGAAGGGTATGCCTATACTTGCCAAGGAGGGTATGAAGGGAGATCTTTATGTAAGGGTTGATTTAGAGATACCAAAGAGGTTATCTAGGAAGGAAAAGAAGTTGTGGGAAGAACTAGGTGAGATATCTTAGTTATTTGATTTGAATATCGTATTCTGCTATACTTCCCTTGAAAGTTATGAGGAAAGAGGTGAGGAATGAAAGTCTCACCTTTTTTTTATAAAACTTTTCTTAGAATTTTAAGTTTTGATAATAATATTAACATGGCAATGACAACGGATTTCATATCTGCAGTAAGCCAAATAGCAGCAGAAAGAGGATTGGACAAGGAGAAAATATTTGAAGCACTAGAAATAGCAATTTTGGCAGCTTACAAAAAGGAGAAATTTGGTTTGACAAGAGATGATGAAGGGAATGTAGTAGCAGACCATCTTTCAGTAGAAGTAGATAGAGAAGCTGGAGAGTTTAAACTTTTTGCAAATAAAGCAGTTGTAGAAAAGGTAGATGATGAAGAGATAGAGATAGCTCTTGTTGAAGCTGAACTAATTTCTCCAAATGTTGAAGTAGGTGATGTTGTACAGATAGAATTACCTGCTGAAGAATTGGGTAGAATCGCTGCACAGGCTGCAAAACAGGTCATTCTTCAGAAAATGAGCGAATTTGAGAAAGATGCGGTATTAGCTGAATATAGTGATAAGGTTGGAGAGGTATTTTCTGCTTTAATGCAGAGAATGCAGAGAGGTCAAGTAATATTTGAGATAGGTAAAGCTACTGCAGTAATGCCACAAGAAGAGCAACTTAGTAACGAATATTACAAAATAGGAGAAAGATATAAAGTGCTTCTTAAGAGTATTGAAGATGGAGAAGTTTTGGTATCTAGAGCGGACCCAGACTTTTTGGTGGAACTCTTTAAACTTGAAGTCCCAGAGATTGAATCTGGTATTGTAGAGATTAAGGCTGTTGCAAGAGAAGCAGGTACTAGAAGTAAGATAGCAGTCGTATCTCATCAAGAAGGTGTTGACCCAATTGGATCATGTGTAGGACAGAGAGGTATTCGTATTGCAAACATTATGAATGAAGTTGGTGAAGAAAAAATCGACATTATCGAATGGAATGAAGATATATCTACATTCGTTGCAAATGCATTGAGTCCAGCCAAGGTTAATGATGTAAGTATTGATGATGAAACTGCAACTGTCACAGTTGATGCTGATCAACTCTCTTTGGCAATTGGTAAAGAAGGACAGAATGTAAGACTTGCTTGGAAATTAACCGAAATGAAGATAGATATTGAAGGTCCAGAGGGAGAAGAGTTGGTAGAAGAAACAGATGAAGAAACCAAAACAGAGGAGTCACCCGAAGAAGTCGAAAAAGAAGTTGAAGAAGTAGAGAAAAAGGATTCAGTAGAAGAAAAGGAAGAAACTACAGAAGAGGAAAAAGAGCCAGTAGAAGAGAAGGTAGAAACCACAGAAGAGGTAGAAGAACCAGTAGAAGAGAAGGAAGAAACTGCAGAAGAGGAAAAAGAGGAAGTAGAAAGTAAGAAAGAGTAATTTTAAAGAATCTTGCTATGGGTAAAACAAAAAAGAAAAGTACAAAAAAAGATAAGCGAGTACCAATAGTGGCAATACTAGGTCATGTAGACCATGGTAAAACTACAATATTAGACAAGATTAGAGAAGCCAATGTACAGGAATGTGAAGCAGGTGGTATTACTCAAAAGATATCTGTATTTACAGTAACTCCCGATTGCAAGAAAGATGAAAGAATTACCTTTGTAGATACTCCAGGTCATGAAGCTTTCGATTTAATGAGGCTACGAGGTGGAAGTATTGCAGATATAGTCTTACTAATTGTAGCTGCAAATGATGGTATAAAACCTCAAACAAAAGAATCGATTGAAATTATTAAAAACTCCACAACCAAACCAATCGTTGTTATCAACAAATGTGATTTACCAGGTATTGATATTGAAAAAATCAAAAGAGATCTAGCAACCGAAGGTATTGCAGTAGAAGGAATGGGTGGTGATATCCCAGTAGTAGAAGTTTCAGGTAAAACAGGAAAAGGAATCCCAGATTTATTGGATATGATTAATTTGGTAATAGAAGTAGAAGGGTTGCAAAAAAGAGGGAAGTTAATAGACAAAGTATTGGCAAAAGGGTTTGTACTTGAATCAATAAAAGAGAAATCCAGAGGAAATGTATCAACAGTGGTTGTTACTCAAGGCTCTATCAAAAAAGGAAACTTCATAGGCTATGAATTTAATAGAGAGATTGTAATAGAAAAAGTCAAAGGCCTCATTTCCGAAGAAGGAGAGAACATAGAGGAATTTGAAACAGGATGTGGTGGAAAGATAATAGGTCTTTCAAATATCTTACCACTTGGTTCTGAAATCTACATATTAGAGGAAAATAACAAGAAAATATTACACTGTATTCAAAGTGATGAAGAATCATGTGAAGCCATTGTCGAAGAAGAAGAGATTGTCGAAGCAAAACCTCTTGAAGAAGGAGAAGAACCAGAGATATCTTTTGAAGACTTCTTCCAGATGGATAGTAGTGAACCAGAAGAAGAAGTAAAAACGCTTGCTGTGATGATTAAGAGTGGTTCAGAAGGATCCCTTGAAGCATTACAAAAATCACTAGCAAAGATTAAGATTGAAGGAGCAGAAATTAATATCATAGACCAAGGAATTGGAGATGTAACTATCAAAGATATTGAAAAAGCACATGTGACTAAAGCCATCATACTAGGCTTTGAAGTAGAAATGGAACGAAATGCAAAAGAGTTAGCAAAGAAATACAAAGTCTTAGTAAGATCATACGACATAATCTATAAACTCACAGATGAGATTACAGAAGCACTAAACCTGCTCTCTATGCCAGAAGAAACAGAAGAAGAGATAGGGAAAGCTGTCATTAAAGCAATCTTTACCCTATCCAACGGCCAAATAGTACTAGGAAATAGGGTTACGGAAGGTATGCTTAAGAAAAGTTGTAAATGCTACATAGTCAGAGACGATGAAATCCTTGCTGAAGGAAGGATTAAATCATTAAAGATTAATAAAAATGACCTTACACAAGTAGACAAAGGTACAGACTGTGGTGTCATCTTGGATGTATCCGTCGATGCACAAGAAGGTGATGAAATATATTGTTACAAAGTAGTGAAATAACAACGATTTTTGTTGACAGAAACCCTATAATAAAGTACAATGTCTAGTCTCTTTACAATGGTTTTTGCCATTGTAATTTGTTTAATATCATGTTACTCTAAATAACTATGTCGCTTACAACATCTAGCAAGCAAAAAATAATAAAAGATTTCGGACTTCACAAAGGAGACACAGGGTCCCCAGAGGTTCAAGTTGCAATTCTCACAACAGAGATTACAAAGCTTTCGGAGCACTTAAAAGACCATAAAAAAGATAACCACTCTAGAAGGGGTTTGCTCCAAAAGGTTGGTAAAAGAAGAAGACTTCTTCAATACCTCGAAACAAACGAACCGGATAGATTCAAGACTTTCACAAAGAAGCTAAAGATTTAACTTTCTTTTTCTCCTCTTTCTTGATATAACTTTCACAGAACATAGCTTTTAAGTAAGCTACAATTTTGGTATATAAATTTTATATTTTTATTTATGCTTTTTAACGAAAAGTTATACGAGTTCGAGATTGATGGTAGAAAATGTAGTTTTTCTACTGGTAAACTAGCCTTAAAATCACAAAACTCCATATTTGCTAAAATGGGTGAAACTACAATTACAGTAAATGTAAACAGTAACCCATCTAGTGGAGATATGGACTATTTCCCCCTATCTGTAGAATATATTGAAAGATACTACGCTGCAGGCAAAATCAGTGGCTCTAGATTTGTAAAAAGAGAAAGATTCCCATCTGATGAAGCTGTTCTTAAATCAAGAATGATAGATAGATCCCTTAGATCTAGATTCGCTTCCGACTATATGGACGAAGTAAATATCATAATCACCGTTATGTCATATGATGAAGAGAACGACCCTCTACTTCTCGCTATTAACGCAGCATCAGCAGCACTGGTGATGTCAAATATCCCATTTGAAGGTCCAGTAGCAGGTATAAATGTTGGTCTTGAAGGATCAGTATACAAAAGTATGGCTACAGTATCTGACGAAAACCCTATGAACTACATCGTATCAGGAGATGGTGAAGTCTTCACAATGATAGACGGAGCTTGTAATGATATCGCAGATGATACAGTAGTAGAATCTATGAGAAGAGGTCTAGAAGATATGAAGCCATGGCTAGATGCACAAAACAAGTTTGTAGAATTAGCTGGAGGACCAAAAGAGAAAATATACACTCCTAAAGTACTTCCAGAGGGTCTTTTAGAATCTCTAGAAAAGTTTTTGGGTGAAAAAGTAGAAAAAAACCTTAAGGATGCTAAAAAAAGCCAACATCAAGAAACTATGAAAGAGGTCTTTGCTGAATTTGAAGGTAAGTTCTCTAAGAAAGATCTTTCTGAAGCATATGACAAATTGCAGAAGAAGGGACTACGAAGAATTGTAAAAGAAGAGAAGGTAAGGGTAGATGGTAGAGCACTAGATGAGATAAGGGAGATGGATACTCAAGTAGATTTACTTCCTAAAGTACATGGTACAGGACTTTTCACAAGAGGACTTACACAAGTTCTTTCAGTAGCTACGCTTGGCCCATTGGATGATGCTCAATTAGTAGATGACATGCTTGGAAACAAGGAGAAGAACTACATGCATTTCTACAATGACTTACCATATGTATATGGTGAGGCAGGTAGAATTAGACTCATACCAAGTAGAAGAGGTGTTGGTCATGGAATGTTAGCTGAGAAATCACTAATTCCTGTATTACCTACTAAAGAAGAGTTCCCATACACCATAATTATCGTATCTGAAGTTCAAGGTGAGAATGGTTCAAGCTCTATGGCCTCTGCATGTGGATCTAGTCTAGCCTTAATGGCAGCTGGTGTTCCGATAAAGAAAACTGTAGGTGGTATTGCTTGTGGTCTTGTATTAGGAGATGATGAATCTCTCAATATCCTTACAGATATGCAAGGAGTAGAAGACTTCTATGGTGATATGGACTTCAAGGTAATAGGTACAAGGGATGGTGTTACTGCTGTACAAATGGATAACAAACTAGGTGGTCTTAATATGAAGATTGTAGAAGAGGCCTTTAAGAAGTGTAAAGAGGGTAGGCTTCAAGTTATCGATAAGATAGAGGAAGCAATCTCAGAGCCTAGAGCAGAGGTCTCAAATACTGCACCACAGGTTACAAGTACAAAGATCCCTGTAGATAGAATTGGTGAGTTAATTGGTCCAGGAGGAAAGAATATCAAGGAATTAACAGAGAAGAGTGGAGCAGAGATTAGTATTGAGGATGATGGTACAGTAAATATCTATGCGGATAATAAGGAGAAGTTGGATATTGCTATGGAGAATATCTCTAGGTACAACTTTATACCCAAAGAGGGAGAAATCTATGAGGGTAGGGTTGCTTCAGTAATGCCATATGGTGCATTTGTAGATATTAATCCTGGTACTTCTGGTTTAGTACATGTTTCAGAAATGGCAGATGATTTTGTAAAGGATGTAAACAGTGTTGTAAAGGAAGGGGATATGGTAAAGGTAAAGTTAGTAGAGATAGCTAGGGATGGTAAGATAAAGCTTAGTATGAAACAGGCTAAGGAGTAATACTCTTATAGAGTAGTAAGATAGAAAGAACCTCATACATGTGGGGTTCTTTTCCTTTTGGAGGGGAATTTGGTAGGATGGGGGAGGATTTGTATGGTAACGAGTTGTCCGACATGCGTTTTTTAATCTTTTTTAAGAATAAAGAATTTCTTGAGTCACTTTTTAAAAAGGAAGCAAAACAAAATTTATCTTAATTTTTATAAGGGGAAATAAGAAGTTTTAAATTTTGGGTATTCACTTCTTATAATTCTGTCCTTCGTACAATCATTAGATTTATATAATTTAGATTTCTTTCAACTATTATGGCTTTAAATAATTGGTCAAAACTTAATCGTTTCCAGTTAGGTAAATATGGAGAATATTTTGCCAAAATGGAATTTACTAAAGCGGGTTTTGATGTTTACACTGCCGAAGTAGATGATAAAGGAATAGATTTTGTTGTAAGAAAAAATAAATTAGAATATTTTGATATTCAAGTCAAATCTGTCCGTAATAACAATTATATATTTATAAGAAAAAAAGTGTTTATACCAAGAAGAAATCTATTCCTTGTATTAATATTGTTTGAAGAAAACAAAGAACCTACCTTGCTTTTGGTTCCATCTTTAAATTGGCAAAATAAAGCTCATTCTTTTTTAGTTGAAAGAAATTATGAAGGCAAAAAAAGCAAACCAGAATGGGGAATAAGTGTCACTAAATCTAATATAGAAGAAATTAAATCTATTTATGCTTTTGATCAACAAATCACTTTTTTATAAAGTCTCTCTATGTACAAAAACAACCTTTCAAAAAACAAAGAAGTTAAAAAATTCCTTGAGGATATAAGAATGTATGACGATGAGAAATTTAACATCATACAAGAACTACGTAAGATTGTATTTACAAACTATAAAGAAGCAAACGAGAGAATGATGTACGGAGGTATTATGTTCTCCCTAGAAGACGACTTCGGAGGTATCTTTGTAAGAAAGGAACATATCTCTTTTGAATTTACCAACGGTTTTACAATGGAAGATAAGGAAAAGATATTAGAAGGTACTGGTAAGTTTCGTCGTCACTTAAAGATTAAATCTCTATCAGATATTAAAGATAAAAGAGTAAACTTCTTTGTTAAACAAGCTGTGTAAGAAATCCAAACCTCTACCCCTTCCCAATCTTAACAACATAAAAACCCATCATCTCTGGAGATGGTACAGTCCTTAAACTCTTACTTAAAGAATGATGATACTCCTTACCACTCCACTTAGTAATACCAGGCCTAATACTCTTTGTTAATAAAACATCCAAACCATCTACAAAATCTATACTCTCTACCCTCGCATTCTTAAAAGTCTTCAAAAGATGTGTAACCACACCCTCATTCTCATCAGGCTCTAAAGTACAAGTAGAATACACCAATGTACCACCAGGCTTAAGAGCCCTAAACGCTGAATCAAGCAACTCCCTCTGAACACTAACTAAAGACTTAACCCTCTTAATACTCCAAAACCTTAAAGGCTTTGAACTAGCTAAATAAACACGACCCTCCCCACTACAAGGAGCATCAAGAAGAACCCTATCGTAATGATCAGGAGTCACCCTACCAATTAAAATACCATCCTCATTAGTAACCCTTACATTCTTACTACCAAACTGATGTAACACATTATTTAACTTACCAATCCTAGGAAGATTAGAATCATTAGCAGTAATACTCGCCTTATTATCAGTCATCGCAGAAATCAAAGTAGTCTTACTACCAGGAGCAGCACACATATCCAAAATCTTCTCTCCCTCCTGTGGATCTAGAATGTAAACAGAAAGAATACTTGCTAAATCTTGAATATAGAAATCACCATTCAAATACTCTTCGGTTTTAGAAACTACAGACTTATCAGCATTATTAATAAAATAGGTATCCTTAAAACCATTAATCTTCTGCAGTTCCCATCCCTTAGTCTGTGTAAGAAACCTAAAAGTCTTTCTAGGATCAGCTATTAGATGATTCAACCTGATGGTAGTCCTAGAACGTTTATAGAAAAGATGCTTAATCTCTCCCTTAGGCAATTGTAATATACTAGCCATTCTGGATATAAAGATATCTTCTTTGGAATAAAACTTCCTATCAAAAGTCTGAGTCCTAGACTTCTTGTAATTCTTTCTATGTGTTTTTTTAGGACCCTTTCTTCTTCTTCTGTTCTTCATTATATCTCTCCCTTCAAATACTTAATTATACTACCAATTACCAACCCTACAGTTTCTGTTCTTAATATATTCCCCTTAAGCTTGATGAAATCAAAATCTAATCTCTTAAATACTTCAATATCAGTAGAAGACCATCCCTTCTCAGGACCAACGGCAATGACAATGTCCTTTTTAACATCTACACCTTGTAGATATTCACTTAGGTATATAGGTTCTACATTCTCAGTAGCTAGACAGATCTTTATACTGTTTTTTATATCTTCTAGCTCAGATATCATAATGGGATTCTCCAATATTGTAGGCGTAGTATTTCTAGACTGCTCTGTAGCATCTTCGACTATCTTCTTCCAAAGACCAAGAGTCTTAAGTGCTTTCCTTTTCTTTTTGAGTGAATATTGACTTTCTACTGGTATGATTCTCCCTATCCCTATCTCTACACACTTCTCCAAGAAGTAATTAAACTTAGAGTCATTGGAGAGCGCCTGTATTATCGTTATACTAGGAAGTTTCTTTACCGTTCTATCTCCCCTTTCTTCTACCATCTCTATTTCCACACTCCCTTTCTCGATGTATGTGATTTGTGCAATGAATATCTTGTCGTATGTTTCTATCTCTACAAGGTCTTGCTCCTTCAATTTTTGTTGGGAGATAAGCATCTCACTATCGCTATCGGATAGGTGAGTAATGTCTCCAATTTTTAATTTATGTGGTATGTAATATGTTTGCATACATGGATTATATCATTTTTGTTGGTATATTAACTATTTATTGTATATAACTCATACACAATGTGGTAATAACTAGGGATATCTGATATCCTAAAGTATAGATTAATTAAGATACTAAACACATGTTTGAAACAATACCATCAATATATTGGATGATCCTTATAGGAGTACCTGCAGGATTCTTTACATTCATACTCTACCAATTAGGTATGGTTACTAAGGATATGAGAGGGGTAGTACAAAATAGTACTAAGATATTGGAAGAATCAAACAAGACATTGATTAAAACAAATGTAATATTAGATGATGTCCAAGCAATTGTAAGTACTACTAAAGGGACTGTAGAAGAAGTAAATCAGGCAGTTATAGTACCTGTTAGACAAATATCAGGACTATTATCCAAACTCACGGCATTTCTCTCTGGAATAAAGAAATAATAGTTGTTTTTTATGAACATAAAGAGGAACAGATGTATCTAAGGAGTTTTCCCATTGTCTAATAGAAATAATAAATGTAATATAGAGTCATGTATATAACTCCATACCAAAAGAAACAGCTAACTACAATCTTCATACTAGTACTAGGAATACCACTAACCCTCTTCGCCATATACACTGGAGCACAATGGTTTACAAGTGCAGGAGCGAACACCCAACCCAAAGATGTGATACTAGCTAATTTGACAACTAACTCTGTTGTAGTAACTTGGACTACAAGCGATGAAGTAATAGGATCAGTAATCCCTGTACTAAATGGTACAGAGGGCAGCCCAGTAATAGACAAGAGAGGAAGTGGGAAAAGAAATACCCACTACGTTGAGATTAAAAGTTTGGAACCAGGTACAGAATATGATTTTAAGATAATATCAGGAGAAGATACCTATGTAGATGTGGGTGGTACAGAGTTCGAATTTTCTACAGCCAACATTAGTGCAGATATTCCAACCCCTACCCCTGTACACGGAATACTCGCAGATATTAGTGATGACGATGCATTGATATATATTCTCCCTAAAGACAAAACAACATACCCTGCAGCAACAGTACCATCAAGTAATGGGAACTGGTTGGTAGATCTCTCATCATTAAGAAGAATTGAAGATAAAAGTATGTATACAGTATTAGAATCAACGGATTTAGTGGTAATAGGAGTCTCAAGTATTGGGAATGCAGGTGTTGTAGAAGGACAGTATGGAATAATATTTGATTCTAGTAAAAAATTAACAGAAACGCTTGTTTCTTCAGGGACACAATATGACATATATATATCTGAAGATACAAAGCTAGTAGCTACGGAAGACAAAGAAGAGGAACCTACTGTAGTAGTGGATAAAGAGAATGAAACACCATATGTACCACCTGTTGTTGTAGAACAAGAGGTTGAAGAAACTTTTGATAAAGAGTATGAACTTAAAAACGATCTAATTTGGACTAATTTAGTGTCCAGTGAAGGTGTAGTGCCTACGCAACCAGACGAATATGGAACAGATAGTGTAATGGTAACAAATCTTACCGATGTTGGCTGTTCTATCATATGGTTCTCCCAAGAATCTCAACAAGGTCATGTGATGTCCGGGACTTCTATATCAGAGCTATCGGACAAAGGGAGAGATGAAAGAGATGGCATAGCGTCACAGGGAGAATATTTCTTACACAGTATTGAAATTACACAACTACAACCAGAAACAACATACTACTTTGAAATATACTCAGGAGAAGAAACATATGAGTATGAAGGGGAAATAACTACCTTTGCTACACAGTCTAGTCCTCCACAATTCGAAACTATTGTAGGAACTCTAGAAGTAGACGATTACAAAAATGCCCTTGTTGTTGCAACCTTCGTAGATAATGATGGTATTGGATCTAAAGGTACAAGCCACCCAATCTCTACTCTGGTAGATAGTGAGGGCTCTTGGATTTTGACAATTGGTGGAGCAAGGGACAGTGAAGGTGAGTATTTTGACAAGAGTAATGATGACAAAGTTAACCTAAGTTCTAAGTATTTTACAAATTCTTCAGCTACTGAGATGACCATTGGAGAAGCCACTTCTGAAGAAATAGGGATTTCAACTTCTAGCTCAAGTGATTTGGCGTTTAGTATAATCCCATCACTTTCTGACTACGGTGTTCTTGTAGATTAACCCATTGAATACATCTTTCTTTCAATGTATATTGTACTATGTCGAAGAAATTGTATAGAAGAAAACCCATACTCTTTTTAGTAGCTCTAATTCTGTTTGGGATTTTTGTTGTAAATATAACTCAAGATATTACTAATATCCAAGCTGACACACAGGAATTTGTACTAAGTGAGAAGGTAGAAGCCAACGAAGGAGATTGTAACTTAGAACAAGATATATTCTTTGAGATAGACGAAAACTTTAAACCGATTAGAGAAGTTCAACCTGGAATGGTCTTGTATGAACAAGATGTGTTGGGAACAGAGTGTGTAACTCCACGTTACAGCTACTCTTCCGAGAAAATATGTTCTAGGACTACATCCTTTGATACGAATATGGGTAAGAAAGAAGGTTTGCTTACAGTCGATACAATGATTGAGAGAGATTCATCTATTTCTCTTACGAGTATTCAAGTACCACCATTGTTAAATGGTTCACCTACTATGGATAGCTCTGTTAGACAGATATTTACTGAAAAAGAGGGTGCTGAACATTGGACACTAAAACCTGCAGGAGAGATGGTTAATAAAGAGGTGGTTGCTGGGAATGCATATCCAGGAGATACTCAGACACAAGAGAGGATAGAGGATGCTGAGGAATCTAAAACCAAGTCTTTTGGTATCACTTACTCTGTCGAAGGGGGCTCCAATGCAGAAGGATCAGGTAAAAATGAATTCTCTATTTCAACCTACCAAACTAATGACTGTGGAGCAGAGTGTAGAAACTACTCTAATCCTACTCCAGAGAAGTATCTTTCTAGTGCACAGATATTAGGACAGTCTCAAAACTATCCCGGTTACTACGACAATGTTCCAGAACAGCAGGATGAGAGTATTAATAATTGTGATACGAATACTACATTTCTTAAAATGGATTTAGATACAGAGATGAAGGGCTGTACTCCAAGTCTTAAGCAAGTTGTAATGTCGTTTTTTAAGAGGATTACAAGTCTTTTTGAAGCAGACAAATGTTCTAATCAAGGAGAATCAAGTGAGGCTTGTATAAGTACTGCGAGTATTGTTATCATTATGGAATCTCCTTGGGGTAGTAAGGAGGATTGTGCTGATGGAGCGTGTGTTACAGAGTTTAATGAGCTTAGAAATGGAGGATTTTCAATTCCAAGTAGTGATGCTTCAAGCAGGATTTATGTTTTGACAGATTGCTATGCAAATATTGAAGGACAGAGTAATGTTCTTCTTTCATGTGCTTGGGATATGGACTATATTACTCAAGAATTAGAATTTCAGTCACATGACAATATACCTCAGGAGGTATTTCCTGATAGAATGGATTATATTAATTTTCATGTGTGGGAGAGTGAGCGTAGAACAGATGGTGTGTATGAGATGTAATATTTAATATTTTTAACTACATAAATGAAGAGATTTAATAAAGACTTATTTTGGTCTGTATTGGTAATTGTTATGTTTTTTCTTTCGACCAACATATATGCTCAGGAAGGAATAGACTTGGGAGCATCTTACGAAGCTACTGTAGAGGCGGTGAATGCAGGACAAGGCGCAGAGAAGGATGAGTACAATTCTGCAAGATCACAGGCTGTAAGTGCTAATACGGCAGTTGTAAATGCGATCATTTACTTAGCACCTGAAGTCTCTTCAACATATCAAACAATGTTGGATTCAGAGACACTTCCACAAGATATGAAACGAGGTATCTATGGTATGACTGCTGATGGTGTATATACCATGTATGAGTCACAACCTCTTGTGAATGTTTATGCACATCTGGCAGAGGAATGGGTGCCTGGTTATCAATCAACTACTTCGGTATATGCGGATTTCTCAACAGGTCCATATGATTCAGGATATGATGAGCTAGTGAATTCCGGTATTAGTGGTTTGTGGTCACAGGTCAGAAATATTACTTATGTAATCTTTATCCTAATCATGATAGTTGTTGGTTTTATGATTATGTTTAGGAGTAAATTAGATGGTCAGACATTAGTCTCTCTTGGAAATACATTACCAAATATTATTCTTGCTTTAATAGGGGTCACCTTTAGTTTTGCGATAGCGGGGTTGATAATAGATATTGGAGGAGTATTAATGGTAGTTCTAATTAATATATTTGATGTAAGTAGTGGCTATGATCAATTCATAACTCTCGAAAGTATTGGTGCATTATTTGGGGCTGTTGTCCCTCAAGGGATGGTTCAAGATGCCTCATCCTTTATTGCTGAACGAGGCATTGTAGGCAGAGGTCTCTTGGCAGTTGTTGGAGCAACCCTTGCCCCAGCTGCTGGTCTTGTAGCTTTATTACCAACATTAGTGATTTTAGGTGTTATGACTGTAGGGGTAATTAAAGTCTTCATAACTTTAATTAAGGCATATGTAGGTATTATAATAAATGTTATTACAGGGCCGTTCCAAATTGCAATGTCAGCGATTCCGGGTCAAAATGCAAGCTTCATCAATTGGGTGAAAAGTGTTATGAGAAATGTATTGGTATATCCAATTGTGTTTGCGATTTTAAACCTTCCTGGGATTATATATTCTTTGGCTGGAGAGGGAGGAATATCTCTTCCTGGTCCGGATAAACTTACTCTGACTCAAAGTCCTGGTCAATTGAACCAAGAAATTGGTTTTGTATCGGGAGCATTAGTCTTCATATTGCAAATCTTTGTACTTTTCGCAGCTTCCAAAGCAGATGCGTACGCTAATGCGATATTACCTCCAACATCATCAAAGGCTAGTGGAGATGCAGCTCTAGCTGCAAAGCAAGCTTTATCTGGAATACCTCTAATTGGGAAATTAATAAAGTAATTAGAAATATATGGCTGGATATAAAGGCAAGAGTGAAACAATATCATCTGTATCAGATATTCTAGGTTTTATCCTAGAACAGTCTGAACTACCACCAGAGAAAAGAAGACCAGTAAGACCACCACAGACTGCAGATAGTCAAGCAAGTTCTGAATATGCACAGACATTAGTGGATGCACTTGCTATGCCAGGAACGTTTGTAGGAGAAAAGTATCTCGAGACTGTTGAAGGGCTTGTAAGTCCAACTATTGCAATAGGGACACAGACTGGTCGTATACCTAATGTCAAGATAACGGCTAGTGCATTACCAGAGTTTTTTGAAAATCCTGATGAGTTTGTAGATAAATTGTTCCAGAAGAACAAAGACATATCTAAGATGCAGAAAATTAGATGGGCAGGTGAACAGATGAGGGTATTGGCAGGTAGTACATATGCTAAGAAAATGGGTTTATTCGATGACTATGGAGATCTTAAATCTACTCTTGAAAGAGGTCTAGGACAGGTTGCAATGGACTCTGGGAATGAAAGAGATAAGCAGTGGATTACAAAAGCATCAATAGATATCAAGGAGCATGGGATGGTAAATAGTGTTAGTGTTAAAGATTTGGAAAGGAGGAAGAAAGTAGCGCATAGTATAAAGGGGAAAGAGCGTATTCAAGGACAAATTGAAGCGTTGTCATTTAAGCACGGCAGTGAGGAAGAAGCGAAGAAGGATCAGGACATTGGAACATTTAGGTCTCTCTTGGGTTTAGAGTTTGATGAGCGAAGAATTAAGATTCTCGATGGAAGGGATCTTAAAGATCTCGATTCTAAAGAACTAGATTCTTTTAAGAAGGTCCAAAGTGCTTCAAACACACTGTCTTTATGGTCTGGATATGAAAAATTAGACCATAGAGGTATGAAGGATAAGTGGTCTAATATTAGAGAGCAGAGAAAAGAGATTTCCGATATAAAGCAAGGGTTTGGTGATCGATTGAAGGCAATCAAGAATGGGACAACAATCACTCTTGACGACGGCAATACGATTGATTATGGAAAGTTGTCATCCTCAGATAGGCAGAAAGAAAAAGCATATATTAGCAAGAATCTCAAACAATTAAGTACAACAGAAAGATCTCTAACTAGTGTATATCTTTGGAGTAAAATAGGCCAGGCTGAGGGGGTATATCATGGTCTCAAGCAGACTTTTGGTCCTGGAGGTGTTGAAGCTTTCTTGAATGGAGATTTCTTTGATCCAAATAAGGGTTTCTTTGGATGTCCTTCTGCAAAAGGGAAGTTTAGAGGAGTAGAGTTTGTTACGTCTAAAAGTACAAAATATAAGAAAGAGAAAGGTGGGAAATATAAAGCGACCCTTACGGACACATACAATGATACCATGGTGCGGCTATACTACCTCAATCCAACAACCTGGATGAAAACTGCTTTTAACGGTTCAGGCTTTGCCTGGATAGCAGAAAACCGTGAGGTGTCTTTAGCCAAGATGTGGGGTGTTAAAGAAAGTAGAATTTTTAAAGACTTACAGAAGCCTGAATTTTGGGCATTCTATAAGAGATATAAGGATCTTGATCCTACAAAACAAACCTTAATGCTTGATAGAGATCCTAAATATAAAGCCCTACTAGGATATATTAGCAAAGGATTAGGAGAAAAGGCATTTGCCAAGAAATTTAAACAAGCAGAGAAAATATTCAAGAGCTTAGAAAGGTTTTCAGGATTGTCAAGATTCTTTAGTACTCCAACAAGAATACGTGATTATATTGTGGAGGGAACTATTGGGAAAGTACAAAAAGGTTTTAGGAATAATGCGTATAGGGTTTTGTCTAAAATGAAAATCTTTACAAATTCTGAAGCTGCCAAATCTCTGTTGAGAACTTGGAAGGCAACAGGAGGATCCTCTCTTTCAGCAGCAATTGCTCAAGGTATTTTGACTGCTCTAGGTGCAGCAAGTAGTGTAGTTGCAGGACCTTTAGGTGTAGCTTTAACATTGGCAGTATCGGTTATTCTAGAAAAAGTTGCCAAAGTATCAATCAAAGTATTTATTTATGCTTTTATAGGAATCTTTGGTGCAATAATATTACTAGGAGCTTCAATAGAGTTTGGTAGCAGAGCACAAGTAGACTCATACTCTAGAGAAATCCCAGGTACGATATATGAGAATCCAAACTTTGGTGGATATGGAGGTTTTTACTCTGGATGGTTTAGTGGTGGTGGAGGGAATTTTGTTCCTCCTCCTATAAATATCCCTGCACCAACAAACTCTTCCTGTCCACTCGGGGATGTTAAATATCGTTGCTCTCAAGGATTTACTCGTACAGTATGTTCGCACAAGAATATTACACATAAATACCCAGTAGACCTGACAGGCTTCTCGTTCTTCTATGCCCCACAATACTGTGACACATCCACTTGTACTGCAAGTCTGTCAAGCATGGCCGCATGGCGATGTAGTGACGGTAGTTTTACTGGACGAAACATAGAGTTTAGTGATGGACAAGGAAATGTTTTCAATCTAATGCATACAAAACTAATATCACCAGGTAATGGACGCAACTACAAAGCAGGTGAGCCAGTCGCATATATCTACCAATATGCAGCCGAAATGGTTGCTGATGATCCACTAGGGATTACTAAGCCTAATAAGAATGGAGTCTTCTACTGTTGGACAGGAGCCCATATA